>Ga0181612_108353_pt1 | contig 74304 bp, 57 predicted proteins | sample HoacroProtozoa21_FD_119630 | JGI IMG/M metagenome (GOLD analysis project Ga0181612, IMG submission 119630) | Hoatzin crop microbial communities from Cojedes, Venezuel. Combined Assembly of Gp0051906, Gp0051904, Gp0051908
AGGAAGAACTGCCCTTTCGAAGCAGTGACCATCCTGTGTATGTACATGGTCTTGTCAACATACAGGCATCCATAGCTGACAAGGTCTGCAAACGTGTATATTGATGTGCTTATCTCTTTCATACGGCCGAATTTTCGAGAATAGTTCAAAATTAGTCAAATTTCCGAAAAATAGCAAAACTATATAGGGACAAAAATGATAGCGCTCGGTACAAGTATTATCGGTTTTGAAACAAGAAACAGTATATTATCCACAGATTTGGAGCAAAAAAATGGCAAAGTATCATCCATTTTGAAACAAAAATGATTATCTTTGTCTCCGGTCTCTTAAGATAAATGCTTATGTTTGAACGACAAATAGTAACACACCTGCGCCAATGGAAGGAACGGAGCAATAGAAAACCACTGGTACTTCGAGGCGCACGCCAAGTTGGCAAGACCACCGTTGTTGAAGCTTTTGGTAAAGAGTTTGACAATTACTTGTATTTCAACCTTGATGTTGAAAGCGACAGGGCCATGTTTGAGCGCAATATTCCGCTCGACGACATCATTGATTCACTCTATGCCAAGCAAGGAAAGCGAAAGAAGTCGGGAACGGTGCTGTTGTTTATCGATGAGATACAAAACTCCCCCAAGACCATTTCGCTGCTTCGATATTTCAAGGAGCAACGCCCTGATGTTCATGTCATTGCCGCAGGATCGCTTCTGGAGAATGTCGTTGATGTAAAAACATCATTCCCGGTTGGTCGTGTGGAATATATGGCATTGCGTCCATGCACTTTCTACGAATTCATGGGTGCGCTTGGAAAAGAGAACCTACGCTTCTTCATTGACAATCCCGAACAGAGCTCGGCAGTACACGACGAACTGATGTCGCTCTTCAACCAATACGTCATTGTTGGCGGGATGCCGGAGGCCGTACAGGAATATGCCGATACGCGCGACGTCCTCTCGCTCGACAATGTTTATGAGAGCCTGATTCAAGGATACAAGGACGACGTAGAAAAATATGTCAAGAAAGGTAAAGTTAACGAAGTCGTTCGTTTTTTGATTGATACTGCGTGGGCAAAAGCCGGTCAACAGATTACGCTTGGCGGGTTTGCGCATTCTGATTACAAAGCACGGGAGGTGGGCGAGGCCTTCCGATTGCTTCAGAAGGCTATGCTCCTTGAACTTGTCTATCCTACTACTTCGGTGGTTGTTCCAGCCTTGAGCGAGGAAAGCAGGAGACCGAAACTCATCATGCTCGACACAGGCCTGACCAACTATCAAGCAGGTGTGCGCCGTGAACTCATAGGTGCCACCGATATTCTAGATGTCTGGCGCGGCCACTTGGCTGAGCAGGTGGTGGCTCAGGAGTTACTCACACTGAACTACAAGGTAAGCCAACGACGCCAATTCTGGATCAAGGGAGACTCTTCGGCAGAAGTGGACTTTGTGTTAACGTCAGGCTCGCGCCTTTACCCGATCGAGGTGAAAAGTGGGCGAAATTCTCATCTGCGGTCCATACACTCCTTCATTGACCAGGCGCCTGTCGATATCGGCATAAGAATTTGGTCTGGCCCATATTCCATTGACAACGTGCAGACCACATTCGGCAAAAAGCCTTTCCGCCTGATTAACGTCCCGTTCTATATGATTGGGAACATAGAAAAAATCATTGAGGAAAGCCAGTGACTTTTCCGGCACGAAAATGAGATAGGCACCTATGGTTCAAAACATCAATCTCTCCATTAGAAACTTCGGCCCAGTAAAGGCCGCAGACATTGATTTCGGCGAGATTACGGCAATCATAGGGCCGCAAGGAAGTGGCAATGGGTTGATTGCCAGACTACTGACCCTTTTCTCAAACCTTGAGAATGGCCTTTCAAGACATAGCATGACGGCGGAGGAGCTTCAGAGGGAAGCTTCCCTGAAAAGAAGATTTGCAAATTCCACAGAATCTCATCCTACTTCCGTGATGACTCAGCCATAAGGTACTCTGGGCAGCTCTGTTCACTAACCTACATGGGAGGAAAGCTAGAATGCGAAACATTGCAATACGAGGATTTCTCCATACCCAGGATAGGATACATTCCAGCCGAAAGGAATATCTTCAGCACTCTAGAACATACTGCTCCACTGAAGGGGCTTCTGGAAGCCTGTCTTCGTTTCTCACCGACTTCGAGATGGCTAAAAGTGGAATAGGCACATGCAGGCTTCCACTGTCGGAGACGGCATACTTCAAATTTGACAAGCTCAATGGCATCACCTGGATAAATGGCGATGACTACAAAGTAAGGCTCTGCGAAGCTTCGGGCGGATGCCAGGCGGCACTCCCCCTATGTCTTGTCTCAAAGTATCTGTCAGATATGGTTGCGACAAGGGAATCTGCGCTATCAGTAGAGGAAAAGCTGCGTCTTTACAAAGAGGTAGAAGAAATCATGGAAAAGGATGTCTCGGAAGCAGTCCGGGATGCTCTCCAGGAAAATCTGTCAAAAAGGTATGGCTGCACTTCCCTATTGAACATAGTGGAAGAACCGGAGCTGAATCTTTCGCCGGAGAACCAGAAGTGCATCATGTATTTTCTCATATCGGTGAACAACAGGGATTCCGGAAAACAGGCTCATTATGACGACACACAGCCCCTACGTCCTGAATTCTCTTTACCTGGCATCTCAGGCGGGAATAACATATTCAAAGAGTATTGGCAGAAAGGATGTTACAGACGCCATCAATGCCATTGTCCCAATAGAGTCAGTCATTATGCCTGGAGATCTAAAAGTCTACCAGTGCGACTCGGAAGGCACTGTATCCCTTTTGGATGACTGTGAAGGCGTCCCTTCCGATAACAATTGTCTGAACAATCCCCTTGGAAAGGCTAACGACATCTATAACGACTTGCTCGACATTGAAGATCAGCTGAAAGGATAAGGCTTGTTGCAAGAGCAAAAACTACCGCGTCACGACTGTTCCTCCGTACAGATTCTGAGCCGAAGTGATTCTTACCTCCCTTACTCCGGATTCTATGGCACGCAATGAAGAGTCCAGCTTTGGAAGCATTCCTCCGCTGACTGTCCCGTTTTCCTTTAGAAGAGAGTAGGATTCCCTGTCGATCTTGTCGATAATGGACCCATTCCCATCCAGGACTCCCTCCTTTTCAAAGCAGAAGACAAGCCTCACATCGGCCTTTGATGCAAGGGCTGATGCTATTGCACATGCCATGGAATCCGCATTTGTATTGAGAAGCGTCCCGTCGCAGTATGAAAGCGGAGCCACTACGGGAGTCACACCGGATTCTATCAAGGAAAGGAACACTCCTGTATCCACACTTTTGACATCGCCAACAAAGCCGTAGTCTATTCCATCAACAGGAGGTCTTCTGGTGGACACAACGCATTTCGCATCAGCGCCGGAAAGCCCTAGTGCATTCACTCCCCTTTTCTGCAGAGAAGCTACCACGCTCTTGTTAACCAGACCGGCATATACCATGGTGACAACCTTGAGGGTCTCGGCATCGGTTACCCTTCTTCCGCCAACCATGGTAGTCTCAATCCCGAGGGCGGAACTAATCGTCGTGGCGGTCCTGCCCCCTCCATGGACAAGGATGAGATTTCCGGAAAGGGATGAGAATCTCTCCAGGAACTCTTCCCTTGAAGAATCATTCTCGAGAATTGCTCCCCCTACCTTTACTACTGTGATATCAGCCATGGCAGATTGATTTATTCCTGGTTTGTATAGTTCAACGTGAAGAGTCGCAGCTTTCAAGAAGTCTTTCAATGGCCTTGTGCACTCCTTTGAAGTCAAACCCATCCATCACCCTGTCCATCCTGGAGCGGATGGCATCTGTGCACAGGTTGCCGACCGATCCCTTGTGGGTATGAGCGAGAGTCGATGCGGTAGGAGTGCTGCCATCTCCCGATGGGTCGTAGCTGAACTCTCCCCTTCTTATTTCCATCCCGACGTCCCTGTAGGCATCGCGGAAAGGTGTGCCTTGGGCCACTCTCCTGTTTACTTCCTCTACGCTGAAAGCCAGACTGTACCTTGGATCTGACATGATATCATCTCTTACATCCATTCTCTCTACCGCATACTGCATGATGTCAAGGATGGAATCCATCTCGTCAAACAGGGGAAGGTAGACTTCCTTTATAAGCTGCATGTCGCGGAAGTATCCGCTAGGAAGGTTCCCTGTCATCATCCTTATCTGCGAAGGAATGCCCTGGATGCGGTTGCAGTGTGCGCGAACGAGCTCGAACACATCAGGGTTTTTCTTGTGGGGCATTATGCTGGATCCTGTCGTGAGGGAGTCCGGGAGAGAAATGAATGCGAAGTTCTGGCTGGAGAACATGCATCCGTCCACTGCAAGGCGTCCAACGGTCTCGGCAAGGGATGAGTATGCAAACGCTACGGCCCTTTCAAACTTGCCTCTTCCCATCTGCGCATATACGGAGTTGTAGTCAAGGTCCTCAAACCCAAGGAGCCTTGTTGTCATGTCACGGTCAAGTGGTGCTGAAGAGCCGTATCCGGCTGCGCTTCCAAGCGGGTTGCGGTTCGATATCCTCCATGCGGTGCCAAGGTACATGACATCGTCGACAAGAGACTCCGCATAGGCCCCGAGCCACAGTCCGAATGAAGAAGGCATTGCAACCTGAAGGTGGGTGTATCCGGGAAGGAGCACTTCCCTGATGTCCTCGCTTCTTTTCTGAAGAGTGTCGAAAAGCCTGCGGGCAAGGGATACGGTCTTTTCAATCCTGTCCCTTGTGAAGAGCTTTACATCCAGAAGGATCTGGTCGTTTCGGGAGCGTCCCGTATGGACTTCCTTTCCGATGGAGCCCAGCTTTTTTGTAAGGATGTCCTCCACCTGGGAATGCACATCCTCCATGTCGTCCTCAATCCTGAATTCTCCCGCTTCGGCTTTTCTGTAAAGGGAGAGAAGTTCCTTCCTTATAGGGGAAAGATGCTCCTCTGAAAGAAGGCCTACGCTGGAGAGCATGGTGGTATGGGCCATTGTGCCCAGTATGTCAAAGGGTGCCAGCAGAAGGTCCAGTTCACGGTCTTTGCCTACTGTGAAGGCCTCTATCTTCTCATCCAGGGTATAGCCCTTGTCCCAAAGTTTCATATGAAGAGTCTGTTTTGAGGTTCAGAGAATCCAGGAGTTTTATGTATGTGTCGATACCGCGGTCTATCTCGTCAAGGCGTATGTACTCGTCGGCGGAGTGGGAGCGGCTGGACTCCCCGGGGCCTATCTTTATCGTCGTGAACGGAGATATGCTCTGGTTCGATGTCGTAGGAGAGCCGAATGGCTCAAGTCCTAGGGTGAGCCCCCTTCTGACTATCGGGTGGCTCATCTCTATATGTGAGGAGGAAAGTCTTGTGGACCTCTCCTTTACCGAGCAGCGGACATTCCTTCTTATGCTCTCCAGAAGTTCGCTATTGGAATAGAGTCCGTTGGAGCGTACATCGACCGTGAAGGTGCACTCGGCGGGAATGACATTATGCTGGGTGCCGGCGTTTATCATGGTGACGCTCATCTTTACGGTTCCAAGGTAGGGGCTTACCTTCTCAAAGTTGTGGGTGCGGAACCACTCTATGTCGGGAAGCGCCTGGTATATGGCATTGATCCCTTCTTCTCTTGCAGCATGTCCGCTTCTTCCCACGGCTACGCAGTCAAGCACCATGAGCCCCCTTTCAGCTACGGCCATCTTCATGCCGGTAGGCTCGCCTATCACGCCAAGGTCTATCTTTCCGATGAATGGAAGGATGGCCTCGAGTCCGCCTGTTCCGCTTATCTCCTCCTGGGCAGTAGCGCTGTAAATGAGACGGTAGGGCTGGCTCTTTCTTCCAAGGTGCATGTAGGCTGCGAGCAATGCCACCAGGGAGCCTCCGTCATCGTTGCTGCCAAGACCATATATGCATCCGTTCTCGACAGTGGCGTCAAAGGGATCCCTCGTATACGCAGGCGAGGGCTTTACCGTATCCAGGTGGGCGTTGAGAAGTATGGTGGGCTTGTCCGATGGAGCAAGGACTCCGTCAGGGCCTACGGGATCGTCGCAGCACCATAGGTTGTCCCCTACCCTGTGGGGAGACAGTCCTCTTTCCTGCATCCAGTTCTGAAGGACTGTGCAGGCGGCACCCTCCTCCCTGCTGAAGGAAGGGGTCTTTATCAGCTTACATAGAAGGTCAAGCATGAGTGTTCTTTCCTAATAAGTATTCCTGTTGCAGATGATTGGCAGATAAATAGTGGATAAAAGCAAATGTCGCATACAAATGCCAGCGAAGACAGCGTAGACTTAAAAAGCATGGAGTGCGCAAAGGCTCCATGATGGAAGATCCCTAGAGGCTCTCCAGCATCCTCTTTATCACGACCTGAGCACTCACAACCCTGTTTGCAGCCTCGGGGATTACGATGCTGCGGGGAGAGTCTATCACCTCGTCCGTTACGATCATGTTCCTTCTGACTGGCAGGCAGTGCATGAAGTAGGCATTGTCGGTCACGGCCATCTGGCGGGACGACACGGTCCAGTCCATGTCGCGAAGAAGGTTCTGTCCGTAGTGCGTATAGGATGACCAGTTCTTGGCATAAATGAAGTCTGCTCCCTCGAAGGCCTTCATCTGGTCGTACTCTATGCGGGCGTCTCCGGAGAACTGCGGAGCGAGCTCATACCCCTTGGGATGAGTTATCACAAAGTCGACGTCGCATGCGTTCATCCACTGGGCGAACGAATTGGGCACTGCCTGGGGAAGAGTTCCCGGATGGGGCGCCCATGAAAGGACCACCTTGGGACGCTTCTTTCCGTTGAAGGCGTACTGGTCCATGGTAATGAGGTCTGCAAAGGCCTGGCATGGATGCACGGTCGCACTCTCAAGGGAGATGACCGGTCTTCCGGAGTACTCGATGAACTGGCGTATGATTGTCTCGTTGTAATCGAAGTCCCTGTCCTTCAATCCTGCAAATGAGCGCACCCCTATTATGTCGCAGTAGCTGCCAATGACAGGGATCGCCTCCCTAAGGTGCTCAGGCTTGTCGGAGTCCATCACGACTCCCATCTGCGTCTCGAGCTTCCAGCTCTCGGCACCTACGTTCAGGACTATGGGATCCATTCCCAGGTTGAGGGCGGCCTTCTGGGTTGAAAGGCGGGTCCTCAGGGATGAATTGAAGAATATGAGGATTATGGTCTTGTGCTTTCCAAGGTCATTCCAGGCCAAGGGATTGGAGCGCACCTGGCGAGCCTCCTCAAGGGCTTTTCCCAGGTCTCCTATGTCGCTTACGTTAAGAAACTGTCTCATCTAATGTCTTTTTGAATGATTCCACAAAAAACTCGGCCTCCTGCATGGAAAGGACCAGAGGTGCCAGGAGCCGTATCATCTTCTTTCCGGATACCCCGGTGAATATGTGCTTTCCGAAAAGGAGCTCCTTTCGTATGGGAGCGACCTCGCAGTTCATCTCGACTCCGAGCATGAGGCCTCGTCCGCGCACTTCCTTTACAAGGGGTGAAGAAGGTATGCTTTTCCTTATGTACTCCCCTACCTTGTAGGCGTTTTCCATGAGGTTCTCATCCTCGATTATGTCAAGCACGGCGAGGGCCCCTGCCATTGCGAGGTAGTTGCCTCCGAATGTAGTTCCGAGCATTCCCTTTACGGGCTCGAACTCGGGGGATATCAGTATGCCCCCTATGGGGAATCCGTTTGCCATCCCCTTTGCAAAGGATATGATATCGGGCCTTATGTTAGCCCACTGGTGGGCGAAGAAATGTCCTGTGCGCCCGCATCCGCTCTGCACTTCGTCAAGGATGAGGGGGACTCTGCTTTCGCGGCAGACACCGCAAAGGGCTACCATGAAAGAGTCGGATGGGATGTTTATTCCGCCCACACCTTGGATTCCCTCTATTATCACTGCGGCCACATCTCCCTTTGAAAGCTCGGCCTTCACCGCATCAATGTCATCAAGTGGGACGAACGTGACCTTGTGATGGGAATTGAAAGGTGAAACGTAGGCCGGGTTGTCGGTTACAGCGACAGCTCCCGAAGTCCTTCCGTGGAAGCTTCCCTTGAAGGCCACTACCCTGTCCTTCCCGGTATGGAAGGAGGCCAGCTTGAGAGCGTTCTCGTTAGCCTCGGCTCCCGAGTTTACAAGGAAAAGGGAGTAGTCAGGATAGCCGGACACTTCCCCTAGACGGGAGGCCAGCTTCTCCTGAAGGGGGTTGTGGACGGAGTTGGAGTAGAACCCGATAAGGTCCAGCTGGTTCTCCAGGGCCTGAACATAGCGTGGATGATGGTGTCCTACCGAAATCACCGCATGTCCTCCGTAGAGGTCCAGGTACTCCGTTCCCCTGTCATCCCAGATGCGGCATCCCCTTCCCTTTACGGGAGTCACGTCAAAAAGCGAGTATACGTCAAAAAGTTCCATTTCTCTTTAGAATCTAAGGGCCCTCAGGGCCAGTCCCTCTCCCTCGGGGAACCCCTGGGAGATATTCATGTTCTGTACTGCCTGTCCGCTTGCTCCCTTTACAAGGTTGTCTATCATGCAGACCACATGCGCCTTCTTTCCATATATGCGAGGATATACCACTGCCCTGTTGGAACCCACAACCATCTTGAGGTCGGGATTGAAGGGCACGACATCGACAAACATCGCATCCTTGTAGAATTCCTTGTATGTCTCTATGAGCTCTTCCTCTGAAAGGCTGCAGTCAAAGTAGGAGGACATCATTATGCCCCTTGTGAAATCACCTCGCACGGGAATGAAGTTAAGATCCCCCTTGAATCCAAGGTAGGAAAGGGTCTGCCTTACCTCGCCAAGGTGCTGGTGGGTGAAGGGCTTGTAGACAGAAAGGTTCGATGACCTCCAGCTGAAATGCGTAGTCTCTGAAGGCTTTACGCCGGCTCCGGTAGATCCGGTTATTCCGGTTGAGTGGACTTCGGAAGGGAGTATCTGCGCTACGGGAATTAGTGAAAGCTGAAGCGCCGTAGCAAAGCATCCGGGGTTCGCTATCCTTTTTGATGAGGCAATCTCCTTTTTGAACACTTCAGGAAGGCCGTAGACAAAGGGATTGCCGTCCTCTTTCAGGCGGAAGTCCTGGCTAAGGTCTATTATGGTCCCTTCCCATGAGGAAATTCCTTCCACAAAAGAGCGGCTCTTTCCATGGCCGGAGCAAAGGAAAAGCACATCAACGCTATCAACCGGGCAGTCTGGCGTGAAAAGGATGTCTGTCACCCCGTAGAGGTCTTGGTGCGCCTTCCAGAGAGGCTCCCCGCCGTGAGACTCGCTCTGCACGAAACCGATCTCGACTTCGGGATGGTTGAGAAGAATCCTAAGGAGTTCGCCCGCAGTATAGCCGGCGCCTCCCACAATGCCTGTTTTCTTTTTCTGTGAAGACATGCCTAGAGTTCCTTTTCGAGGGCTTCGCCTTCGTCCCTGTGGTTTGCGTAGTAGACCCTGAGTGGTGTGCTTGTCACCTTTATGAATCCCTTTGCGTCCTCGCTTGTCCAGCCTTTCTGCATTTCTCCGTACTCGCCGAACTTTGTCTTTACAAGGTCGTTCTCGGAATCCACTCCGACTGGCTCGAAGCAGTAGGGGCGAAGAAGCATCTTCACTGTTCCGGTGACGTTCCTCTGGCTTTCCGTGAGCATCGCCTCTATGTCCCTCATGACGGGCTCAAGGTACTGGCTCTCGTGGAGGAACATTCCGTACCAGTTGGCGACTTGCTCCTTCCAGTACTGCTGCCATTTGCTGAGGGTGAACTTCTCCAGGAACTTGTGCGCAGAGAGGATGAGCATCGGGGCTGCCGCCTCGAATCCTACCCTACCCTTTATTCCTATTATGGTATCGCCTACGTGCATGTCCCTTCCGACTCCCCAGGGGGAGGCTATGCTCTCTATCTTTCTTATGGCTGCGATCTTGTCCGTGAAGACTTCTCCGTTTACGGATTCTATCTCTCCCTTGTTGAATCCAAGAACTATCTCTTCGCTGCCTGACTTTGTCACCTGCTTTAGGTATGCGCTCTCTGGAAGGCCTTCGCGCGAATCGAGGATCTCTCCTCCGCAGATCGATGTTCCCCAGAGTCCTACGTTGTAGGAGTACTTCATCTTCGTGAAGTCGGCCTCGTAGCCGTTCTTCTTAAGATAGTCTATCTCGAACTGGCGGCTTAGTGCCATGTCCCTTGTAAGGGTTATGATCTCCACTCCGGGTGCGAGCACCAGGAATGTCATGTCGAAGCGGACCTGGTCGTTGCCGGCTCCGGTCGATCCGTGTGCTATGGCGTCGGCCCCTATCTCGTTTGCGTAGCGGGCAATGGCCATCGCCTGGAATATCCTCTCCGATGAAACAGATATCGGATATGTCCCTCCACGGAGGACATTGCCGTAGATCATGTAGCGAAGGCTCTTGTCGTAGTACTCCTTCGTCACGTCAAGGGTGACGTATCCTTTTGCTCCGAGGGCGTATGCCTTGCGTTCGTTCTCCGCAAGGTCTTCCTTTGAAAATCCTCCTGTGTCTGCGCATGCCGCATACACTTCGTAGCCCTTCTCCCTGGTAAGGTACATTACCGTGAAAGATGTATCAAGTCCGCCGCTAAATGCGACCACCACTTTCTTTGCCATATCGTATGTCTTTTAACTTTGTTTGTCTTATTATTTTTCTCTTGCACGGGGCGATTCAAATGGCAATGCTTCGCTTGAGATAATCCTGTCTTTTCTTCCATGGAATACGGATAATTTCCTTCTCCGAAATCATCATCCAAATCCTCCCCTGGAATCCTCATCCAAAAATGAAAAATGAAAGAAGGTCCGTCTTGGTGGAAGAGTCGGCAAAAAAGCGAAAGCCTTTCTTCATCGGATCTCTCCGCATCCCTATTCTTTTCTGGCTTCCTCCTGTCAAATGTATTCCTGAATCAGAAATTCAAAAAAGGTCATCTGGCATTAAAGCACTTTGGAAGCGAAGTTTGACAATTTTTCAAGAATCAATGCAAGTGTTTTTAAATCAATATTATATATAAATTTTTGACCGGTTTTATGTCCGGTTATCCAAAATCATTATGCCCTATCCTATCTATCGTACCTATTGCATGTCCCCTGTACTAAGCAGGTATGACGAGAGATTTATGTGAGGGTTTCAAAGTATACTCCGCTGGAGCGTTCCTGAAATTTCGAAGGAAATCATGCCAATCCTATTTTGTCCACATGGGCCTGCCTCATCAAAAACGGTAGGCTTCATTTTGGAAAATCCTGGAGCTATCAAGGATCAGTCAGAGGGGAAACGATATTCCAAAACAAGCCTTCATTCTTCCTCAAGGTGTCGGGTGATTACTCCACGATATACCTTCAAAATAATAGGACAATACCCTGAAGGAAAAGTTCCCTTTAAATGCTCCTAAATCTTCTCTTGAAATACCACGGAATCTTCCCTTCAAATGCCCCGAAAACTTCCAAAACCATATCTGGATTTTTCTCACGGACAAGGTCCTTGGGGAGTGCCATATCGAAGATGCAAAACCATGCAATCAGGAGATAGGCGGATAACCATAGGAGAGTCCAGAATGCTTCTGATATCAAGTCAAGGAGTTCCCGTTTCGGGCACTTTCCTAGGTAACGGGCTCCATCCTGGATATATCTCCCAGCCCGGAAATCTACCTCTAGTTTAGGACTGCTTTGATGAAGGGGTATCCTTTGACGAAGGCTCTCCGGTAGCGGAAGGTTCGGATTTCGAAGAATGTATCGGAATATGTGAAAATACGCTCCTTATCCTTCGAAGCACGGAGGCGGAGCCGTCGCTTATCTTTTCCTCCACTATCCTTCCATTGTCGTGGGCCTTGGGGTCATAGAGCATTCCCGTGCAGAGGCACCTTGTATAGTTGTTCCTAAGCAGCACGTCAAAGTTTATGCAGCTCTCGCATCCCTTCCAGAATACGGGGTCCGACGTAAGCTCCGAGAATGTCACGGGTACATATCCCAGTTCGGTGTTTATCTTCATTACGGCAAGTCCCGTAGTGAGACCGAATATCTTCGCTTCCGGAAATCTCTCTCGGCTGAGCTCGAAGGCTCGCCTCTTTATCCTCTTTGCCAGTCCATGGCCCCTGTACTTCTCCTTTACGATAAGTCCGGAGTTGGCCACGAACTCTCCATGGTCCCAGGATTCTATGTAGCAGAATCCTGCGAAGTCGTCACCGTTCATTGCGATGATGGCTTTCCCCTCCAGCATCTTCTTCTTTACGTATTCGGGATTGCGCTTGGCTATTCCCGTACCACGGACCTTCGTGGCGTCCTCAATTGTCTTGAGGATCTCATCTACGTATCCAAGGTGGTCTGCAGTAGCCACCTCTACGGTAAATTCATCCATGATCGGTTTGAATCTTTTGTTATCCCCTATACCAGTTTCTCGGAAATGCCAGGAAGGAACGACTCTATCTTGAGAAGGAGCTCTTCCTTGTCGGTCCCTTCGCGAAGAAGCATCGCCATCGTATCGTCACCCGCAATCGTTCCCATGATGTTCTCGGACACCCCTGTATCAAGGACGGCCGCTACCATGTTGGCATAGCCGGGGCGGGTCTTTATGACTGCCAGCTGTCCGGAGAACTCTATGGACTTGATTCCTGAGGATGTGGTCGTACCGTCTGTTGCGGGAACTACATGCATGAGGTCTGAAGGAATTGAGTAGAAGTATCCCCCTTCTGCCTTGTGCATCTTTACGACCTTCATCTCCTTGAGGTCGCGGGAGAGGGTTGCCTGGGTGGCGGTTATCCCTTCAGATGAGAGAATGGACAGCAGGTCCTCCTGGCTGGAGACCTGCTTCTTGCTTATCAGGCGTCTTATCGCCCTCTGGCGTTCGATCTTGTCTTTCATGGCTGTTTCCTTTTAAAAGGGCCGGACGGGGAATCCGGCAACCTTTCCTATTTGTATAAATATTCGTTTTATTCTGCAAATATATGCAGTTTTTGTGAATATGCAAAGGATTTTCTGAATAAAATTTCAGAATTTCATACTCTTGCGCATTATAGGTCCAAGGACATTGGGTCCTTAGCAGCAAAAACCCGGGCCATGGGATTCTCGTGGTCCGGGTTCAATTGCTTTTCCATATGTACTCCTTCTAGAACAGGGTTCCGATGGATTCTATGTCGATTGTCATGTCGAAGTCCCCGAAAACATTCAGATCACCTCCGTCCTCGTATCCTTCATGGGTTCCGGAAACGACCATTACGTTTTCGGTGCTGATAGAGATTTCAGCCAAAGCGGGAGCTATGTACTCTTCCCTTGCAATGGAGATGCTTTTCTGTATCTTTTTCATGTTGATGTCTTTTTAGCGTTAAACCTTTTTCTCCATTACTCTTTTGCTCCGACAATTTTGGAGGTCTTCTTATATAGATAGACCTTGTTTGCCTCATCGTAATTGTAGGTGGGCCAGATATCCGTGGTAGATGTACCGCCAGCCTTGGTATATGTGACACCGTCATCTGCAGCATTAACCCAATGATAGGGCTCGTGTCCTGTCAGATCGGAACTGGCAGTAGATCCCCAGTTCATGTTGTTCGATCTAGTCCTGACTTGCTCGGTTCCCCATGTAGGAGAAGGTGCGGCCACACCCTGGATTGCCGGAATTGCCGCAAAAGCGTAAGTTCCAAGCGCATTAAGGTCAAAGCACAATACGGGGATGAAGCCGGCACCATCCTTGTCAAATATCATGTTGTTGAACCTTACAAGATAATGGGGGTAGTACTGGAAAAATGCATCTGCCTTGGGAAGATAACCGATCGCCCTGTCGAAACCAGCATCATCAAGATTGTATTTTTCATAAAGATTCCTGAAGAATGTTCCGTCATAGAGATGCCTTATCGTTTCATCACCCATGGCTGTAGAGACATAATCCCATTTTTGCTTTGTAGTGCCGTCTGTTATCCACGCCTCACCAGTAACCAGCTGGTCCCATGTAAATCCAAAACGGGATCCGCGTAAGAAAACGTAAATTTTTTCTATGCTCAGGGAATCCGGCTCCGCAGAAAGCATCACATGTGAGTTATCGTCAAATTTGCAGGCAAGGGAATCAAGATTAAGGGATAGTTCCGTTCCATCTACAGTAGAAGAGAATGTCCCACGAATGACATCCGTGGAATCATATCCAAAAGCTACGGTCGTCGTTACCATCGACACCTCATCCTCTATGTCCGTAGGGACTGAAATCTTGGAAGCGCCATCGCCAGAAGCTGGAATAGTGCAGTAGTTCCCTACTATTCCTTCTTCACGAAGTATCTTGTACAGATCAGCCTTCATCTGGATATATGTAACAGAGTCCAAAGACTGCTTCTTGGTCCTGTTTTTCAGTTTTGAAAGCTTGAGGCTGGCAAGGTCTTTCCTGGCATCGCTTGCATAAGCGTTATTCATATACTTCTGGAAGCTGAAAAGATAATACTGTGTGGGATCATCATCGTCCGGATATGCTAAGGCATAGCTTCCACCGGAAGAGACTGTCACATCCTTACCGTCCACAAGCACCCATTTGTATGCAGGATCTGAAAGAGGGACTTCACCCATATTGTAGCACTTGGCCCTTTCAAGAGTTTTGCTCTCGCTCATGGATGCTGTTGTTGACGCCATAAGGTCATCGCCTAGCATAAACTCAACCTTGAAGCCGTTTTCAAAGGTTACAGGAGGGATGACTACATAATAAAATGTACCGCTCTTGAAATCTTCGGCATCGCGCTGGAGCTCGACATAGTCAAGGGCCTCATCCTGCATTTCAACAGAAGGGGCTTCCTTCGGTTCCCCGACAGTAATGGATGCCTTTCCGGAGAGTTTCTCTCCAGAGAGTCCCTTAATCCTTACCGATGTAATCTTGGATATATCCTGTACTTCGCTTTCCTTTATCTGGAACTTTAGAAGCACTCCGGCATTCATGAAATAGAATGTACTGTCAGCTCCGTTGATCTCAGCCTTGGCTACACTTAGGTTCGCATCCTTGGGCATTCCACCAGGATTTACTGTCTGCTTCGTAGGAAAATTGGCTGTAATAACGCTACCATCTGCAGATACTGCAGCGCTTGAAGGATAGATGGCATAGTAGGCATCTGCGGAAGAAGCCTTCCCCTTGAAAATTGCCTTTTCAGCCTGGTCATCCTCAATAGTTGCCGTGAACTCGCTTCTAGTCGTGCCGGCATAGACCATAATTTTCTCCGTACCCTTGCTCCATACGACGGAATTGCCTGAAAGTTCAGTCTTTGTATCCGTACCGCCATAGGAAGTAAACCTCATGGTGCGTACATCTCCTATTTCTCCGGGAGTCTCACTGTTAGGATAGGACTGCTCGGTTGCAGAGCATCCTGCAAGCAGCAGGGCTGCAGGTAAAATGAATCTTAGTATTTTCATTTGAACGAATTGTAGTCTTTTGTTAGAGTGTTGCAAGTATAGGTTTTTACAGTACCTGAAGGAAGTGTCTGGATAGCACGGACCTCCCATTTATTCTCACTTGAAGGATCCAGGGATTCAGGCATGAACGCCCAGAAGTCGTTTCCTGTTGTTGAGGTAATCCTTGTCTCGGATCCTATCTCATTTGAATAGAAGGCTGCAAAAGCCATGTTGCAGATGGCTCCCTCGGGGAGCTTCTCAAACGAGCCGACTTTGGATCCGTTCTGCCAGAACTCCACTTCCCAGTATGCATCGTCGCTTCCCCATATCTCGGCAATGAAGGCGCCTTTGAGCACATCGATACCTTCTGCCGAATTGGATCCGCCTTTTCCTCCTCCATACCATGAGAATTCATATCCTTTGGAACCGGTATATACCTGGTTGCCGTCGTATACCCTCATCTGGAAGCTTTCGTCACATCCGGTTCCCTTGTATATGCTGCCAGTTATCTGGTTCCCGCTGACATCGTATACGGCATAGCCGGCGGGAGTTCCGTTGAAACAGCATGATGTTGCATCCTTCCAGTGGCTTCCGTCCGCCGAACCATGGATATGCTCATATATTGGCTGACCGCCAGCGCACACATAATCGCTGTGGATGTAGTTCTGGGATGCATGGGTGTGTCCCACCATGATATGGGATTCCTTGAACTGGGTAAGAAGCGAAAGTACATCCTTGTAGTGCCATCCGTAATTCACCGATGCGCTTCCAAGGTATGCCCCCCAGCGATACGGGATATGGGTGCAGAGGATAAGTAGTGTCTCCTCGGGATTGTCGACAGTGGCGAGATCCTGCTTCAGCCATTCAAGCTGGGTAGATGTTATGCCTCCTTCATAGCTCCAGGCATATCCGTTGGGAAGGCCGCTGGTTGAATATGAAGTTACAATGACATTGTCCATGACTACGATATGGGCCTTCCCCCTGTTGAGAGAATAGTCTGTCGGGCCAAAATATGAAACAAACGTTGCGGTCGCGCCGTAGTCGTCATCGGCCGGGGCCTCATGGTCGTGATTGCCGGCGCAGGCGAACATTGGCATCGTCCCACCGGATATGCCGATGGTGCTCATGCTCTCCCTCATATCGCTAAACAGGTTGGATGCGCTATAGACAATGTCACCAAGCATGAAAGCATATGCATCATCAAACCCGGCGACATACTCGGACATGTCCTTTACCGTCTCGTTCTTCCAACGTGAAACGTGGGAGTCATACCTCACCTGGGGATCAGTAACCATTACAAGCTTGTAGTCGTTCTCCTCCTCGCATGGTGTAAGCGAAAAGTCAACCCTTGCAGCCCCTTGCGAAAAATCAGGTTCCTTCCAGAAAACCGGATGCCCAGGAAGCGAAGGATCGCAATCGACCTCATACCCTGAAGGAAGTGAATAGTACACTACCCTGCAGAGAGTATCGCACACCATCTGATAGACTCCGTTCTCGTCGGTAATGGAATAGGTGTACCCGTCAGTGACAGGCACACCGGAAATTCCTTCACCGCTGACGGCATCAGTGACCAGCCCGTACAGGGTTGATGCTGTGTCTATGACTGTGCCGTTAAGTTTGTTGGAACCATCTTCCTTTGAAATCACCGTGACGTCCTTTCCCCTCGTTCTACCGTCCCTTGCAAGACGGCCATCATCCAAACCAGAATGTACTTCCTTTCCGCAGGAGAAAAGGCATAGGACAGATCCCAGCAGAATAATTTTCCTTAAAACAAGGTTCATTTCCTATTTGCCAAGAAGGCTCTTGATATCGTCAATCGTAGGAACGCCAGTTACGATGCTTACTTCTGCCTCTGTGCCATCTTTATAACCCGCAGGTGCGTCAGCCCTGGCGCAGGTGAAGTCTACGTCTGCCAAAGTGGACTCACTTCCGTTTACCCCGTTAAGGTAGAGACACTTGAGGGATCCTGCATCACCACCTGTCACATTGAACTCAAATGTGAACGTAGTAACAGTTGTGACAGTTTTTCCAAGAACTGTCACGCTGGAAGACTCCTCGCGGGTATCGCCAACGCATGTAGAACTCTTTATCTTTCCGGAGAATCCTGTCTTGAAAGTGGATGTAGACTCATCGAACAGAAAGGCATGAGCCTCGCTGTCACTAACCTTCTTCACAAGGACATTGAACTTCTCGAGGATGCTCTTGTTATTATTGATGGCCTTCTGGTATGTGCATTCATTAATAGTTACGCTGCTTACCTTCCACCAGCCTTCGTATGCCTCTTTGACAGTCACATCGCAGGTGGATGATACTCCGTCAGCCGCAGCAGTAATGGTGGCGGTACCGCTGCCGACAGCAGTAACTAAACCGTCAGCCACAGTGGCGACTGAAGTATTGGATGAAGTCCAGCTTACTGTCTTGTTTGTTGCATTGGAAGGTGACACTGTAGCGGTAAGCTTCTCAGTATCTCCTGTCGTCAGTGAAAGTGTCGTGCTGCTTAGGGATACAGATGAAACCTTCACCGTGGAGTTGGACGAGGAACCGCTACTCTTGTCGCATGATGAAATGGCTAGGCATAGTATTGTGCCAAGAACAAGTGCTATCTTTTTCATATTCTAAAAATGTTTTTGTTTCAAACGTAATCTTGCCGGGAAAGCCCGGCCTTAGCCATAAAATGGTATGCACATTCAACCCTGATATATGTACAACCCATTATAGGCTATCTACAAAGATAAGTATTATACGACAAATTTAGCACGGTAGAAGGGGAATATTTCATAAACGAAAAGGAGGAAACCTTTATGGCCTCCTCCCTTTTAAATATTCATTGGATAAGATTACTCACCAGAGCCAACCTTGTACCAAAGCTGTACCTGGGTGTAGCGTTTGCTACTCTGGTCGCTAGCTTTTCCTACATAGGTTTCAGCCTTGCTGATCCAGTTGTTAATCTTAGTCTTGTACTCTGCGATAAGGGCATCCCAGTTAGCGGTTCCGTCAACTGTTGTATCCTCAAAGGCTGCCTTAATCTGGTCGGCAGTAACAGTCTGGCCAAGATACTCGTTAATGTAAGCTGCAAGCTTAGCATAGTCAGTTGCCTGAAGCTGAGCAGTCGTCTTCTCAAGATATCCCTGAATCTGAGGGATGAATACCTGAACGAACTGATCCATCTGCTTCCAAGTCTTGCAACGGACTGTGTATCCATCCTTGGAAGTATCGAATACTACATTTGCGAGGTAGAAATCCTGGAATGCATCAGTAGCATACTCGTCCTTGTAAAGGTCAGTAAGCTTGTCTGTCTTGTTGTAACCCATATCAGAAAGCATATTGTAAAGATGCTTCCTAGCAAGGTCGCTGTCCGCGAAGTAGTCAACAACTGTCTGAACAGACCATGCAGGCTCATTGCCATTCATAGTGGTAAGAATGCTAACTACACTCTCAGCCTGAGGTCTACCGGTAATGGTTGCAGTTCCGTCACTGATTGTAACTCCGTATTTTTCCAATACAAAGCTATAGCTACCATTGGCAACAGTAACATTATCATCAGTCATTGTGATAGTAGAAACAGCTGTCTCAGCCTCATCTGGAAGAGTGATAAGCTTCTCTCCTCCTGTGAAAGCGGTTCCCTTGTGGTTTCCAGTTACATCAAGGTAGTTGCCTTTAACCAGAGTGTTGTAGATGTTCTTAGCGTTCTGCTTATAATAGCCAATACCCTCGCCATCCTTGTAGGTAGATGCAACCTTATCAGCGTTGGATGCAAGATTCTTAAGACTGAGGACCTTAAGGGTGGTACCTTCCCAGATGGCAATCATGTACTCACCATTTTTAACATCCTCATCGCTCGCAACGAGTTTCCAGGTGTTGAGGTTGATGGTGCCCATATCATAGAGTTTTCCAGCCTCAAGAGTGATATCCTTTTTAGGAGCGAGGTAATCAACATCGTCGCAGGAAATCTGGATACCATCAGCGTATGTGCCAGGAAGAACTACAACATAGTAGTCAGTCTTCTTAGCGAAGTTTGTTTCAACGGTAACAGCGTTGCTTTTACCAGTGCCAACAGTACCACTAGTAACATCAACTGTGGACTCACCAGCAATACCGTTAGCAGCGAACTTGATAGCTGAAGGCATTGTTGTAGCAGCAACCTGGAACTTCAGAACTGCGGCAGCAACATCGAATTCAAGCTCTACGCAAGGATTCTCAGTGCTATATGCATACATAGGGATATTAGCACCAGTACCATCCTGACTTTCAGCAACGGTGAAAGTAGCTGTTGAACCGCTAAAAGTAGCAACACTAGGGAAGAATGCATAGTTGGTATTAGTCGTAAGTTCATCTTCGCCTTCGAAAACTACCTTATTAGCTTCATCTTCCCCACTATAAGTGTAGGTGTGGTCGGCAGAGCCATCGTTAACCACGATAGCATCTCCATTAGCCCAATTAATAGCGGTTCCATCAAGAACTGACTTGGTAGCGTTAGAAGATACTAGAATGCTAACCTTTCCTGTATTTACAGTCTCGGCATCCTTTGTAGCAGTCTCCTTTGCGCAGCCGGTAAGAGCAACGACTGCTGAAAGGGCAAGAATTTTATAAAGTGCTTTCATTGTCTTAAATAGGTTTAAAGATTAAAACAGGGTACCGATAGAGTCGATGTCAATGTCATTACCGAAGAGATCGATGTTTCCACCGTCGTCAACGCTTCCAGCTGTTCCGGAAACATCAAGGATGGTCTCCGAAGAGAAGGCGAGCTCTGCAATGCTAGGAGCCATATAGGTCTCCTTTGCAAAAGTGTCGTTGTTCAATTTCATGATTATTATATGAGTTTTAGTAAAATGCTTGGTGCGAAATATTATTCACTACAAAAACCGTACTAGACTAGAGGCTAAGGTTGTTAAGCATATCCATGACGCCATCAGATCCGATTTCGGTTGCGCCGTCGATGCTGCTCGTCCCAAATCCTTCGTGAGAGCCACTTACAGCAATTATATTTTCACATGTGAGACTGAGTACATCTACTGACGGAGTCTCGTATTTCATGTTCTGCTTTTTCATAATTCTATTCTATACCAAAATTTAAATAAACATTACTCAACTCCTACATATTTGCCTGTATTCTTATAGAGATATATACGCTTGGAATTAGTGAAGTTATATACAGGATATCTATAAGTTGAACCAGCAGCGGTATAGCAACTAGCACCCAGCAATGAAGTACCACCCCATACCGTATCATCACTGTTATATTGTCCTGTTCCCTTAGCGTTATTCCAGTTATTATCAACAGCCCTCATTTGATCAGACCCCCAATAACTAAGACTCCCCGCTTTAGAATAAACACCCAAAGTTTGAATATCAAAGGTAACTACAGGAACAATTCCTTTACCGTTCGCCATATCCCAAACGAAATTGGTTATCAATAGCGCCTGGGCTCCCATGTATCCGAAATTGCTGCTATTCCCTGTATAATATCCAGAATTCAACTCTGTATTATAATAACTAGTCATCTTATGAGAACTAATAGCACTCATAAGAAGGTTCCACTTCCAGCTAAAACTAAAATTCTGGTCGCTAGAACTTGTAAAAGTTCCCCAAGTGATGACAGGCTCCCTGCCAACTACAGACTTATATAAAGCAAGCATGCTTGTAGGATTTGGCATACCGCCAAGAACTGCAGTATTATCATCCTGAAGTGTAGCAGTTAAGCCATAGATATCAAGGGTTGTAGAAGTTCCGAATGTGCCGTAAATTTTACTGTCTTTATCTATTGTGCTAGAAAACTTATCGAGACTGGAAGCGTTTGGTATTGCCGTTTCTTTTGTAGAAAAGCTAACCTCAGCCTGAATGTCACTTAGTACACTTATATAGTGAGCTCCTGTTGAGATGTCACCGGATGAATAATATGCATTTACATTGTTTGACAACTCATAGTCGCCAACAATACCATCAGTCCTAAATACCTGATAGATGGCTGGTTTAATTTTAGTCCAATTTCCATCTGAACTCTTTGTAACACCAGAGACAGTGGACACTGCCTCACTGGCAGAAGCCGCTTCCACATAGTTGTCAAATGAGAAGAGCCCATACTGAGAAGCGTCTTCAGGATTAGGATAAGCGATAGCATAACTATTACCTGCTGCGAAAGTAGCGTAAGAGCCAGCGTTGTCTACAAGAGCAAACTGATAATAAGCTTCAGTAGGAGTAGCGGTTCCGAGGTCCTTGATGCTAGCCCTTGCAAATTCTGTAGAAGCCTCAACGACCTGTGCCATCATTGGAATTTCAGTAGCGTTATCAGCCCTATATTCATATTCCACAATATATCCATCTGATAGACTTGCCGGTGCTACCCAAACGTAATAAGTATCACTTGTAGAAAATCCGTTCTCAGGGGCGTTTACTTTCACATACGACGCACCACTGGTTTCCGTTGCAACACTACCATCCTTCTTAACAGCATTTGTGGCATCAATACTTAACTCGCCCGAAATGACAGGTGCATCTTCTCCGGCAGCCTTTATGACAACAGAAGTTGCTTTTGAAGCTTTCTGGCCAGTAGTTTCATTATCGGCAACTTTGAACTTGAGAATAGAGCAGGCATTCATAAAATAAAGACTTCCTTCTCCTGCATCATCAACAGTTCCGGTTGCAACAGAAACATTCTTGCTCAAACCACCCTCAACTGCCAAATCAGTAACGGCATCCTGCTCCGTAGGTATCGTAGCAGTAAATACACCATTAGCGCATGCAGAAGCAGCACCTGAAGGATATATCGCATAAACAGTAAGCTCTCCTTCAGGGAGTTCTCCTGTAAATGTCGCATTAGCGCTGGCCTCTTTATTACTATTGGTAAGAGTGTACTTTGATCCATCTACATAGACATCGATAGCGTCACCTGCATTCCAATAAACGGCATTGCCATCAGCAAGCTGAGTCTTTGTCTCAGTATCACCGACAGTGATTGTCACTTTCCTAAGGGGAACATTGGACACCTGCTCCTCCTGAATCTGTTCCTCCTGTGCAGAGGTAACCTGTGTGGCCTCCTGGCCGCAGCCAACAGCAAAAAGCGTTGCAAGCGCCAATGCTGAGAATCCTAAAGATTTTTTCATTGTGGTTCTTTAAGTTTTTGTTGTATTTTTTGTTGTCTAATTGTCTAGGGCCGCATAGGGTTTATAACAACAACCGCAGCGGAGTTTTCCTCTAAATCCCGGGAACCGCCATATCCTTCATTATGTGAGATTTCACACAAATCCACGCATTTAGGCTCCCCTAATATCCTTTCAATTATTTCTGCCTCACTCAATTGCTTTCTCTTCAGATCCCTTTGGATTCTAAAGATTTTTTTTTTTTTCGCACAGAAGCGGTGCAATTTACGAATATTTTTCCAATTTGAGATAATCTTTTCGTCCATTTTTTGCAAACAAGGCTCTGACTTCCAATATGCAAAAGGTCTCCAGGTGGGACATTTTCCGACACCGCAAGAGATAGAATCATACCCCCAGGCGCTCAGAATGGGCATTCCGGAGACTGAGAACGTTTCGGAGTAATCCGGAAAGAAAATTCTCCGATCCGTATGCGCATTTCAAGGACTGGCAATCAATCGCAATAGAAATCGAAATGGGAATTGGAATTGGAATCAGGATCACAACTGCAATCGCAACCGCAATCAGAGCAGAAACCAGACCCCAAACCAAAGCCCCCCCCATGAAACACGTGCGATCCGGCCATCACACCATCCCATATTCAGCAAAGACCGGATCCCTGTAAAAGGACCCGGCCAGCGATATCATATTTTCACTCTTCTATTCTTCTCTGTTCTTCCCTATTCTTTCCCATTCATTCTTTCACACAAAGACTTTGTCTTCATCTACATCTGTAGCGATATGTTCAGCAATCAATGGGCAATGGTCTCATCTATTCATACATCCATTCATACATCTATCCTTGCAGATATCCATGCATGCTTATGAATATTTACCCACACCAGCGCATAAATATGCCCCCTACTCCCTGCACAAGTTCACATGCAGGACTTACGCTACAGTTCCACCTCCGAAGGAGACTCCATTGCCACCTTCAGGACCTCGTCCACGCTCTGGTAAAGCTTGTAGAAGGCATTGTCGCCAAGCGGAGAGTACCTTCCGATTAAAGCCCTCAGCTGAGGCACGAGGTAGGATTCAGCACGGGTCCAGTCGGCTGCAGGAATAGTAATACCGTCCCTAGAAGATGCAAACGAAGTGAACATCCCCCTTATGTCAAGGGTAGAAAGGAAGCTTTCGAGCTCGGAGTAGTCCTTTATCTGAAGGAGCCTTCCCTTGTAGTGGTCGAACACGTCGGAAGCGAACCTCATCTGGGTAGCCTTGCGGTTGCAGTCCATGTAGAAACGGGGGACCTTTGTGGTGTCCATGGGGACGTATATGTCTGGGATTATTCCGCCGCCACCGTATACGGTCCTTCCGCCAACTGTCTTGAATATCGCCGTAGAATCCACATGTATGCTGTCGCGGGTGAACATCTCACCGCTTGTATACCTTGTATAGATGTCCTCGTCGTAGTTGCCCTTGCCGTAGGGTTTCTGAATGCAGCGGCCGGACGGGGTGTAGAACCTCGCCACGGTAAGGCGGATTCCTGAGCCGTCTGTAAAGTAGATGGGCTCCTGCACCATCCCCTTTCCGAAGGAGCGCCTTCCTATTATCATTCCCCTGTCGTTGTCCTGGATCGCTCCGGCCAGGATCTCGCTGGACGAGGCGGAGGATTCATTTATGAGGATGGTTATGCCGATGTCCTTCAGGGAGCCCCTTCCGGTAGCCTTGTAGTCCTCCCTCTTTCTGTGGAGTCCCTGCAGATACACTATGCCGTCTCCCTTTTCAAGGAACAAGTCAGCTAGAAGCAGGGCCTGGTCGAAGTATCCTCCGGTATTGTCCCTAAGGTCGAGGATGAGCCTTTCCATACCATCTGAAAGAAGCCCCTCCGCAGCCTTTGACACTTCTGCGTAGGTCGTGCGGGAGAATTTCGAGAGGCGGATGTATCCTGTCACAGGATCTATCATGTAGGAAGCGTCCACGCAGTGCACGGGAATCTTCCCCCTTGTGATTTCAAAAGGTATGACTTCGCGGTCCCTTTTCACAGTGATCTTCACCTTTGTCCCTGCGGGGCCCTTCATCCTTCTTACCATGCTGTCCTGAGGGAACTTCACTCCTGCGATGGTAGTGGTATCGACCTTCAGTAGACGGTCTCCAACCTGGAGCCCGACCTTCTCCGAAGGGCCTCCGGGAATGACCTCGAGCACGATGGCCGTATCATTGGGCACGTTGAACTGGATTCCGATACCGTCGAAGTTTCCGGCGAGCTCGGTCTCGCTCTCCTCCAGCTGCACGGGAGGAAGATAGATGGAGTGGGGGTCAAGCTTAGCCAGCGCCGCAGTCACCGCGGCATCGGTAACGTCCTTGACATTCACGGTATCGACGTAGTTCTTCTGAACCTCATTGAGGATGAGGTTCAGCTTCCTCCAGTTCGAGTATCCGGCCTTCACAGATTTCCTGCCGGAGACCTTCTGGAAGCAAAGGCATCCCAGCACACCTATGGCTATGCCAAGTATGCATACCAGAATGCTATGGTTTCTTCTTTCACTCATTGATCAATTCCTGTCTCACACTTTTTCCATGGGGAAGTGCCTCAAAGACCTGCCGGAACGGTATCCGGCAGATAGGCAATCCCTCACTTTTTCACTTTTCTTCACATCCTGCCCCATCCAGAGCCAAGCCTGCACACATTTTTTAAAGGCTTGAAGGCTTTGTATGTTTTTTTCTATGTCTTATGACTGTATGGTTTGATGGCGGCATGGTTTAATGGCTATATGGTTTAACGGCTCGCCCTCCATATATCAGCCATTTTCCAAACCTATCTTCACTTATTGTTGCCTATCTTCACTTATTGTCGCCTATCTTCGCTTATCGACACCTAGCTTATCGATACCTATTCTTATTATAGCCTGACTTATTGTCACCTATCTTCACTTGCCCTAATCAAGCTCCACCTGCTCCACCGCAATCCCCGCTCTTCTGAGAAGGTCGATCCCGTCGGTCAGACGGTACTGGTCGCTGTAGACGACCCTCTTTATTCCGGCCTGGATAATGAGCTTTGCGCACTCCACGCACGGGGAGCTCGTCACATAGAGGGTGGAGTCCTGGCTGGAGTTTCCGCTCTTGGCGACCTTTGTTATGGCATTTGCCTCTGCATGGAGGACGTATGGCTTGGTTACTCCGTTCTCATCCTCGCACACGTTCTCAAACCCCGAAGGGGTACCGTTGTACCCATCGGATATTATCATCCTGTCCTTCACCAGAAGGGCTCCCACCTGACGGCGCTTGCAGTATGAGTTCCTTGCCCATACCGAGGCCATCTCAAGATATCTGCGATCGAATTTCTCCATCTCTGGCAATGCCTGTGTCTGTGCTTATGCCTATACCTATTATATTATATATATGTGCCATATCATATGCTACTGCGTGCATATCACATGCGACACCTATGCTATGCATTGGTATTCCTCTGGTAAAGGTATCTCTTTATGCTCTTCTTTGGAGTCCTCTCGAAGTCCTCGGGCATGAACTCCATGACCTTGATGGCCGCGTAGTTCGGAATCTGCTTGTTGATTTCAGGAAGAAGGCCCCTTATGTGCTGCTCGAGAGCCTCCCTGCTCATGCCGTCCTGCTCACCCGCATGGTAGTCGAGGTATACAAGGGCCGTCAGGCCTCCATTGTCCTCTATTACGAGGGAGTCGATCACATAAGCGAGGTTGTTAATCACGGCCTCGAGCTCCTCTGGATAGATATTCTGTCCCGAAGGACCGAGGATCATGCACTTGGACCTGCCCCTCAGGAACAGATACCCGTCCTCGTCAACGACACCCATGTCACCTGTCCTGAACCATCCGTCGTCCGTGAACGCCTTGGCGGTAGCCTCCTCGTTCTTGTAGTATCCGAGGAATACGTTGGCACCCTTTATCAGCACTTCGCCAGGAACATTCATTGGATCGTCAGAGTCGATCTTAAGCTCCATGTTCAGAACCGGCTTTCCGCAGGAATGGAGCTTTGCCTTGTTCCAGTGGGCGTAGGTGATGATAGGAGCGCACTCCGTCATGCCGTATCCCACAGTGAATGGGAACTCTATCCTGTGAAGGAACTCCTCAACCTCGGGGTTGAATGCCGCACCGCCCAGGATGACCTCCTCGAACTCCCCACCGAAAGCTTTCTTGAGCTCTGTATTGAACTTTCTCTCTATCATATTGTTCATGATAGGGACCTTGAAGAATACCTTGTTCTTGTCTATGGTCGGCTTTAGCTTTGACTTGTATATCTTCTCAATTATGAGAGGGACTGCAACTATGATCGTAGGATGGATCTCAGCAAAAGCTCCGAGGATGATTTTCGGGCTTGGCACCCTGGTCAGGAAATGCACATGGGCCCCTATTGTCATCTCGAAGAGGAACTCGAACATCATTCCGTACATGTGGGCTGAAGGGAGCATCGCAACCACATGGCATCCGGCGCCCATATGGGGCTCGGCCTCACGAGCAAAGAGCACGTTGTTGTAAAGGGCCCTGTAGGGAATCATCACTCCCTTTGAGAATCCCGAAGTACCGGAAGTGTAGTTTATTATGGCAAGCTCGTCGGCAGAGTCCTCGTAGTAGTCAAGGTCCTCGGGGCCGAAGTTCCTGGGATACTTCTTTCCGAAGCTCTCGTTGAGATGGAGACGATTGTACCTCATGGTCTGGCTCTTGGTGTATAGGAACTCGAAGTCGCTTATGCGAACGACCACCTGCACGTTGTCGCTCAGCTCGTCAGCGCTGAGCCCCTCCCAGATCACCTCGTCGACGAAGAACACCCTCGCCTCGCTATGGTTCACAAGGTAGTGGATGTTTCCGGACTTGAACTCGTGGAGTATGGGAACCGGAACCGCTCCATACGTGAGGGCAGCCAGAAAGCATACTCCCCAGTGCGCCTGGTTCTTGGAGCATATAGCCACCTTGTCCCCCTTCTGGAGTCCGCACTGGTCGAATGCGATGTGCAGCATGGCGATCCAGCGGGCGACCTCGCTATACTTGAGGGTGGCACCCTTGTAGTTTGAAAGCGCAAGAAGGTCCCAGTTCTTCCTGAAACTTCTCTCAAGAATCTTGTTCAGAGATTGGTATTCCATATTCAACGGTCAATTGGTTAATATTCAATTAGTAAAAAAAAATATCTATATATCTGTGTCTTCTGTCTGTATATGTTATTGCATGCGTCTTTTTCAGCATTTCATGTCTCTGTCCTTTGCCTATATCTCCAGCCCAAGTCTTAGGCCTTAGTCCCATGTCAGAGCCTTTGATCTGCGTATTTGGACATATCCCTAGTCCTTTCCTCTGTCACAATTCATTCTCTCACCATGCATCCCCATGCTGCATCTCTCACCATGAATTCTCATTCTGCATTCCCATCATGCATTCTCTCTCCCTTCATTATCTTTCCCTTCATTCCCATCCCGCATTTCACGTCGAGGAATGACCATCTTCAAATGGCCATCTTACCTTACTTATCATTTCTTCAACGATGCTGGCAATGCCTTCCCCATACTTCAATCTTCGTTCCTTTTGCACATCAATCAGCATCCAAAAGGTGATATTCCGCTTTACATTCACCTGCTGTCCTCCATCAAAATCCCTTCATCCCTTCTTCGGCTTATGGTCATCTCTTGTTTTCACTCAAATCTTCCCTGAAAGCCTCCCGCTAAAAAGGGATCAAGCCATAAGATCCATAAGGCAGACTCTTCAGGGAACCGCTACTTCGGCAGTTTCACAGCCCGCCTCTTTCCATCATAGCATGTGGCATAGAGGGTGTTGTCATCCACTTCTAGCTCGCTATCCGGCCTTATCATCCTCGACTCGGACGGTTTAACGACCGGCTCGCCTCCCATGAAGGGATATATGAGCGTCTGCACCGAAGTCCTCACCGCCCAGTATTTCACACCCTTGACTTCCACAAGGATGGGTAGGCTCTTGATCTTTTCCTCACTTGTGATTCCCTGCCATCCGGAGCGAATGTTTCCGTCAAGATCGTACATCCCGATGGTATTGTCCGCAAAGAGCACCATCGCGGTAAGTCCGGTGAACTCCTGGAAGTCATGTATTCCAGGGCCTAGGGTGACCTGTTTTCCAAGGCTTTTTGGGAATCCTCCCACGAACCTTCCCTGACGGTCCAGCAGATAGAAGTTCTCACCTGCGCAGAAGAAGTACTGCAGCTTTCCGTTTCCGTAGTAGTCCACGGTATCCACATATCCGCATATCTGGTTCTTGAACGGGATGGTCCATATGTTCTTTCCGTCCTCCTCCTTGAAGGATATCGTCCTGTTGGGGTTCTGGGCCAGAAGATTCATCTTTCCCGTGGCGGAGTTCCTCACATGCCATGGGCCTTCAGGGACCACTATCACGGTATCCTTCTCTGCAGCAGGGGCGCTCTTAAGGACAACGTTGACCCTGTCTACGGAAAGGTCGGCCCAGAGGCCCTCCATCGAGAGGACTATCGGCTGGAAAGATATGCCTTCGGCAGTATGTCTGAAGGCCTCAGAAAGCGAAGCGGAGAAAGTCGCGTCAAGAGCCGGAGGGAATTCCGTGGGGTTGAAATACATGAGGAACGTAGCGCTCCTAGGAATCCTCGAAGAAAGTCCAGCCTCCGAAAGAGCCGATGAAAGCGTAGGGGAATCCTCGTCTACCACTGCCTTGAGGGTCGCCGCATCGCCGATAATGATCCATCCATCCCTGTAAAGGAAGGAAGACTCGTCGGGAAGAGAGAACTGAGCCCCGAATACGGATGATGCGAATCCCGGGTAGTTCCAGTGAAGGATCTCTCCCTTGTAGGAGCGTATCGACTTTATGCCCGTTCCCCGGAATATCGTCGAAGCATCCTCCTTTCCGGGCCTTATGGCGACAACCGGACGAAGCTCTCCGCCTTCCCTGAGCGAAAGCCTTGCCACCTCCTTCACTTCAAGGCGCGAAGCCCACTGCTCGGCATTAATCCCGACGGAGTCCTTGAGCGCAGTCTGAAGCACCCTGTACTTGTCTAGACGGCTGCCCGCATCCAGCCACGCCTTGTATCTTTCAATATAGTCCTCGCAGCTGACAAGCGGCATGTCCGAAATAAAGACAGTATTGGATGGAGCAACCTGCGTCACCTTCACATCCGAAGGTTTGTCGGGAGCCATCACATATGCAAAACGGGAAGATCCACCCGGAGGAGACACCGTACCTTTCATGCGAAGGCTCTCGTCTGAGGAATCGTATATGCTGAACGCAGTCCACTGCGAAAGGTTCCTGAAGAAGGATGAAAGCTTCCTAACCTCCCTTGCCGAATACGAGGAAAACAGCTTGCCTGCATACTCGTTGGAAGCCATTATGATGTTCTTTCCTCCCACAGACGCCACCAGCGGAGCGAATCCGTCCTTGTCAAGAATGGACATTCCTCCGTCAAGATGACTGTTCACGCTAGTCATGAGAGCCTCCGAAGGAGAGAAGAGCAGAAGCCTGAGACCCGTGTTCTTAAGGGGAGAGTTCTGGTACTTCGAGCAGTCAACGTACCTCCACTTCAATCCGCAGGAGTCCGCACTTGCCGAGAGAGCCTTGGTGGAAAGCGAAGTATCCGACTGGGATGAGAGGATCATAAGAGGAGTGAGGTCTCCCGTATAGTGCATCGAAATCACCACCTCGTTGCCGTCGACCGGATCGGGAATGTTTCCCTGGAGGCTTTCCAGAAACTGCCTGAACCCTCTTTTTCCTCCATCGGTAAAGAGAGATGAGAACACCTTTGTAGAATCCAGCATGAGATGCACCGCATCGTCAAGACGCGTAGAAGCATACAGGAGGGCCGCATCGGAAGGGACGGCGCTGAAAAGAGGGTTCCTCTCGACAGCAGTCCCTACCGGGTCCTTTATCCTGGAGGGATCCTTCGAGGATCCTCCATAAAGCATGGAAACTGCAAATGCCACAATTACCGCAAGGGCGGCGAGAGCCGCCAGGCAAAGGGCTATGGTCTTCTTGTTCATTAGCGGTCTGGTAGTACGTGTACTAAACCACAAATTTAGTGAAAAATCGTAATAACACGTACTTTCTTTGGGAAGTAGTTCCCAATTCATCCCGCCACTTGTAGAAGTGGGGGGATTTCTTGCCAAATTTTGTTAAAAGTAGTACAAAACCGGCAAAAATTCACCTTTGTTGCCAATTCTGTACTACTAAATGACATCGAAGGGGTATAAGTCAAAATTGAAGGAAAACCAATCTTGACATTTCTTTGAGACTAAGCCAATAAAGAGATAAAGACAAGTCCATCCAATTCAAAGTGAGTTGAAAACCCAGTAATATAGTACAAAGTTGGCAAAATATTTTATTATTTGCCATATTTGTACTACTTTTGCAGATAAATCTTAAAGATAAGAACCAATGGTAAGACAGAGCGACATAGTGCAGTATGCCAGGACGCAACCAACATTTACACGCAAGCAGATGCTAGATGATTTTGGAAGGAGGGAAATTGACTTTTCGACCAACACTGTTATGGTGGCACTTCGACGATTGGTACAGGATGGCACGCTTTCAAAACCGAGCCGTGGCAATTTCCAGTTGACGGAAGCCGGCAGAAAATCCTTTCTCCCTTTCTTCGATGAAGAGATGGCCCAACTAAATGACATGCTGACGAAAGAATTCCCCTTCTTGCGTTTCTGTGTCTGGTGCAGCCGTGACATCGATAGGTTTTCACACAATGTTCTAAACCTCAATGTCATCTGGGTTGATGTAGAAAGAGATGGCGTAGAGTCGGTATTCAGCACCCTCTCCAACTATGACACCGACAGACACGTGGTTATCAAGCCAACCGAAACTGACTACGAACGATATATTATTGGCACTCCATCAATCGTTGTCAGACAGCTTATCAGCGAATCGCCACTCGTTGCCGATGCTAAAGGCAGGCAACAAGTCACCGCAGAGAAGATACTTGTGGATGTGGTGAAGGATCCTGGTTTCTTTGCGCTTCAAGGATTCGACATGCTACGCTTCTATCACAATGTACACGACCTCTGCACGGTGAACTGTCATAAACTACTTCGCTATGCACGTCGAAGGAACTGCGCGGATGAAATCACCAAGTTACTAAACGACATAAATCATATAGAAGATTATGATACATACAGATAGCTGGTCACTGGAATGGATAGACCATGTGGCGACATTATACCCAATACTCAATAAGACACTGATAGAAAAGTCCATCAGAGCATTCTCTCTCTTGGAATCTCTCGCACGCTCTGGCTGTCCATTCTGTTTCAAGGGCGGCACGGCGATTATGCTTATGACCGACAGCAGCCGTCGTCTATCCATAGACATTGATATTATTTGTCCTCCTGGAACGGATGTTGCCAAGTATGTCAATACCTATGCGGCTGATTATGGATTCTCTAACATCCAGCTTACTGAAAGAAAATCAGCCAATAATGTGCCCAAGTCACATGCCAAGTATTTTTATCAAGTGAGCTATGTGACCAACACAATGACCGACAATATTCTTTTGGATGTCCTTTTCGAGGACCTGCATTATGCCAAAGTCGTTCAGTACCCTATCAGAAGTTCCTTCCTCAAGACCGAAGGTCAGGATGTGATGGTGAATGTGCCTTCTGTAGCAGACATCCTAGGCGACAAACTCACTGCCTTTGCTCCGCATACCACGGGCGTACCCTTCTTCAAGGGCAATCGAGACTGTTCCGTGGATATTATCAAGCAAATGTTCGATGTGGCATCTCTTCTCGACATTGTCGATGACCTGGGACTAACGGCTCAGACCTTCAACAAGTTTGCTGAAATAGAACTTGGATATCGAGACAAACAGGACCTGACGCCGAAGGACGTACTGCAGGACGCCATTGACACCGCACTCTGCATATCAATGCGCGGATTACAGAACCCTGACGAATTCAAGCACCTGTCCGATGGCATCAAACGTCTGAGAAGCAACGTACACAGTTGCAAGTTCAATTTGGATTATGCCATCGTTGACGCTTCCAAAGCAGCTTACACGGCAGCGATGGTAATGCGTAGCAGGACTGAAATCAGAAGGTTTACCAAGGATATGATTCCTGCGCTCGCAGAGATGAATATCAACAAGTGTCTGCACACCAAGTTGAACAAGCTGAAGAAGACTCATCCAGAAGCCTTCTACTATTGGGCAAAGGTGGATGAACTCCTTTCCGAAGACTAATTAGGTACTCAAGCTGTCTTTCCTGCACAAATGGCATATGTGGCAAAATAAGTAATGAAAATAATAAGAATTGCCACAGAGAACATTCCTGATCAGGTTGATATTTTGTTTTGAAGCAGAAGCTTCCTGGTTCAGTATGAGAGCAGCTGTTTCTTCGTGTGACCGTGTTGACATGGTTTTGAGTATTACATAGAAATTGCTATATTGCAACAGCCAAAGACAAAGATCGATGCTTTATCCGATAGGAATACAGACCTTCAAGAAATTATCCGTGACGGGCGTGCCTATGTCGACAAGACGGACATAATGTACCAGATTGTCAAAAGGCACAAGACATGTTTCCTCAGAAGGCCTCGGCGATTTGGGAAAAGCCTTCTGGTTTCAAGCTTGGAGTCCTACTTCGAAGGACGCAGGGACCTTTTCGAAGGACTCGCCATATCCAGGCTCGAAAAAGACTGGACCAGCTATCCTGTTTTGCATCTTGACCTGTCAATAAGCAAGTACAAGGCAGAAGATGACCTCCCTAAAATCATAAACATGATACTTGCCGAATGGGAAGGCAGATATGGAAGCATAAGTAGCGAAGAGACCTTTGGCGCACGTTTTTCCGGTATAATTAAAAGAGTCTGCCAGAAAGAGGGACGGCCTGTCGTTCTGCTCATCGACGAGTATGACGCTCCCCTTAGCAACAATGTCGAAAATTCAGACCTGCTGGAAAAGAACCGCATCATCCTTGGAGAACTGTACAGTGCCATCAAAGCATCCGACAGATCCCTGAAGTTCACATTCCCGACCGGAGTGACCATGTTCGGAAAGCTGAGTCTGTTCAGCGACCTTAACAGCACCACAGACCTTTCCATGGTGTAAGACTACGCAACCATATGCGGCATTACCGAGGATGAGCTACATTCTGTTTTTGACGGGGAAGTTGAAGCTTTGGCCGCTGCGATTGGAGTGGCGAAGAATGAGTGCTACGATTTTCTCAGGGCGAAATACGACGGCTACCATTTCGCTACCAGGTCCCCGGGAGTCTACAATCCAGTATCCCTCATGACCGCCCTGATGTCAAGAAGCATGGAATCGTACTGGGCTGAGACCGACACACCTTCCATCCTTGTGGACTGGATTGCATCAAGACAGATGGACCTTACATCCTTGCAAGATAGGAGATTTGACATTGAGGACCTTTCAAAGGTCGATTCCTACAATAGCGAGGTCATTCCCATGATGTACCAATGCGGATATCTTACAATTGCCCAGGCTGACGAGGAAGGAATCAGGCTGGATTTCCCGAACGAGGATGTAAAGAAAGCTTTCCTTGTGGAAGTCAATTTCTCTTCCCTGAAGCGCAACATAGATTCCTGGAATGTAGAGGAGCTTGAATAGCCTTTCCCGGCAAACAGGCTTGACTACTGCCAGATTCCCTAGTGAAGATATCGGCATATCTGCATAACGCCCAAAAGAATCCCCGAGCCGTCATGACCCGGGGATTTTTCAACTAATGTCTTTCACTTGGAGATATGGCTAGCGACCGCCGCCGCGGCCTCCGCCACCGCCCTGGCTACCGCCACCAGGCTGTCCGCCACCGGTTCCGCCACCGGGATTGTCACCTCCGGGGGTTCCGCCACCGCCTTCCTGTCCTCCTGAAGACAGCGCCGTGAGGCTTACCGAGGAGCTTCCGCCGCTTATGCCGCTTATTGCCGCATTCTCAAATACGGTGGGAGTGAATGTCACCCCGCTCTTGAGGGTATAGGACGATCCGCTTGACATGGATGAAGTGTATATCACAAGGGTGCCCGAAGACGTTGCCCTGGTGGAAGATCCCATCGAAGGAATCACATACCCTACAAGAGCGTTTCCGCTGCTGTCGAAAAGGCCGACCTTGGTACCGGTAGAGTAGCTCTGGGTAGTCGTTACGAAAGCTCCCGGACTTGCAATGGTGGGACCATATCCTCCACCGTAGGAGATTACATATCCGCCCTGGAGATAGACGTACTTGCCTTCAAGGGCGTCTATTCCGACCTCTGGAGCACCGGCGCCTTCGCCGATTACAACGGTGTTGTCTCCGCTTATGTATATAGCCCCGTTGGAGTCGATACCGTCATTGCTTGTTCCGTGTCCGTAGACGTATCCGCCTGATATCTTCATGTCGCCGGCCGAGTTGATGGCATCGTCAGCCGCATAGGCATATACGGAGCCGTCTGTCATGGTGAAGGTTCCCTTTGTCTCGATTCCCTCGTGAGAGGATGAGTAGAATTCGTACTCGCCGCCACTAATGACGACATTTCCGTCGAACTTCGCTCCCTTGGCGCTTGTGGAAGTGTTTCCGTAGGTGTAGTTCGATCCTGTCGCCTGGGCGTAGATGTATCCTCCGCACAGGTAGCCGATTCCCGAAGCCTTGATGGCCTTTCCTCCGTTGCCGGAATTCACAGCCGTGAGGCTTCCTCCGTTGAAGACGAAGTTTCCGCCGCTCTTGACGCAGTGGGTTCCGGATACGTCGCCATCGTCACTATCGTAGGCGGCGCTTCCGCTCACTTTGATATTGATGGAGCCGCCATCCTGCTGATAGTATCCCTTAGAGAGTATTCCCTTCTTCATCGCTGCAGAGGAGGAGATGTCTATCGTAGGCGATCCCAGGACGATAACCGCATTCTTCGCCCTCATTCCGTGGCTTGCGCTCGCGGTGACCTTTACGGTGCACGAGGAAGTCTCGTCGAACTTTATGTAGTTCGTGCTCCACACTCCCGCAGCGCCCTTGGCCGTGATGGTGAGGGAACCGTCTCCTGCGAAGATGAGTCCTCCCTTGCACCAGAGGGCACCCTTCTTGTCGTTGGTGCCTCCGTCAGTGTAGGAAGCCCCGTCGGATAGGGTGTTCGTACCGCTCACGTACACGAATCCTGTCCCCTCGGTCGTCTTGATTGCAACAGGGGCGCCGGTGGAATTGGTGAGGGTGAGACCTTTCATTGTGACGCACACGTCACCGACTGTCGTAGCGTTGAAAAGTCCGCTGGAAGAAGAACCCGTAAGGATGAAGTTTACGCTCTTTGAAGCGGTACATGTAGCGACAACCTGGCTTCCGCTGGTTGTAACCGTGACATTGTCGGTGTCTCCGGAGACGGTAGCACCCGATGATGAGTAGGTGACCGTCACAGTGTAGTCGGCCGAGAATGACGAATAGTCCGATGCCGAGTCATAGGGGTCGATGTCCTGCGTGGTGTCATCGTCGTCATCGTCGTCATCCACATCTCCGCTATCAGATGTCTTCGTATAGGAAGCCCACGGGTCTCCGGTACACGAAGGAACCATCAAGCCGACTGTCATCATTGCCAGAATGATAGTAAGTATCTTTTTCATGACTGAAAAAAGTTATGGTTTTCGTTTCCTGCTTTTGCCTTGTCTCTTGGGGACAACCCCTCTGTTTGCAAAAATGGCACCGCCAGAGCGGCCCATCCATTGCAAAAATACTCTCCTGAGAGCTAATTCCAAAGACAGGAACGAAAAAAGGGGATGAACTCCCCCTTTTTCTCAACAAATCCAATGTCGGAGAATATCGCTCAGGCCTTTTCCTTGAGGAAAGAGTCGACCTGGGATGCGACTTCAAGACCGGAAGCCATAGCACGGACGACAAGCGAAGCCCCGCTTTTGGCATCTCCTGCATAGAACACGTTCTCCCCGTGCTGGGGAACTTCGGGCCTTATGAATCCCATGCAGAGAAGCACTATGTCAGCCTTTATGGTCTCGGTCTCGCCTGCGGGGACCATCTTCGGCCTTCCTCCCGAAGGATCCTTCTCCCAGTCGATAGGCTGGATCTCCGCAGCTCTGACGTGTCCGTCCTCACCAATGAACCTGAGGGTGTTTATGTTCCATCTGCGGACGCACCCTTCCTCGTGGGAAGAGGATGTCTTAAGGGTCCTTGGCCAAGCCGGCCATGGATTGGCAGGGTCATCCGGGCCTACGGGAGGCTTTGGCATGATCTCTATCTGGGTTACGCTCCTGCAACCCTGACGGTGGGCAGTACCTATGCAGTCGCTTCCGGTATCCCCTCCTCCTATTACAAGAACGTCCTTTCCCTTGCAGGTAACCCTTTCAGATGCAGGAAATTCCATTCCGGAGAGCACCCTGTTCTGCTGGGAGAGAAGCTCGAGTGCGAAATGCACCCCTTCAAGCTCCCTTCCGGGAACTGGAAGGTCCCTCGCCACAGGGGTTCCGGTAGCGACTACGTAAGCATCGGATCCAGGTATGTCCCCGGGCGATACGGCCTTTCCGCAAATGAACTCTATCCCTTCCTTCTCAAGGATGGCTACACGCCTGTCTATTATTTTCTTGTTGAGCTTGAAATTCGGGATCCCGTAGCGGAGGAGCCCTCCCACGCTCTCATTCTTTTCATACACCTTCACCTTGTATCCCATGCCACGGAGTGCGTAGGCGGCGGATAGTCCCGCAGGGCCGCTTCCAATGACAGCGACGCTCCTTCCGTTTTCTTCAATTTCCCTTGGACGGACGTACCCTTCGCCAAAAGCCATCTCCGCTATCGCGGCCTCGTCCTCGCGGTTTGTCGTCGGGGAATGGAGGGTGAGATTCAGAACGCATGCCTTCTCGCAGAGAGCCGGACATATCCTTCCGGTAAACTCCGGGAACGGATTCGTGGATGACAGAAGAGTGTATGCAAGGGAGTAGTCACCCTTGTATAGGGCGTCGTTCCACTCAGGAGGACGGTTTCCCAGCGGACACGCCCAGTTGCAGAAGGGCACGCCGCAGTCCATGCAGCGCGAAGCCTGCTGCCGGCGGTCTCCCACCGAGAGAGTCTGCTCCACCTCGCCGAAGTCCATGACCCTGTCGTGTACGGGCCTGTAACCCGCTTCCTTGCGGGGTACGCTCAGAAATGCCTTGTAATTTCCCATTTCCTGACTGTCTGATTAGTATTGAATCTGTATGTCGTCCACCTTCCTCTGAAGGGAGCGGAGCCTCTCTTCGTGAAGGACTCTCTTGTATTCGATGGGCACAACCTTGACAAAGTCCTCGACCTTCCTGGCCCAGTCGTCAAGGATGTCCTTTGCAAGGGCGGATCCCGTATAGAGGTAGTGCTGGCGTATAAGCTCGCGAAGCTCCCTTCTGTCCGCAGTCTCGTCGAGAAGGTCAATCTCCACCATGTCCATGTTGCAGTAGTAGTCGAAAGTCCTTTCGGGGTCGAGCACATAGGCAAGTCCTCCGGACATTCCGGCCGCGAAGTTCCTCCCGACTGGACCGAGGACAACCACCCTTCCGCCTGTCATGTACTCGCAGCAGTGGTCCCCCACTCCCTCGACAACGGCGAGGGCTCCGGAGTTTCTCACGGCGAACCTCTGGCCCACCCTTCCGTTTATGTACATCTCTCCGGAAGTCGCACCGTAGAGTCCGGTATTTCCGGCGATTACATTGTCCTGGGCCGCGAATGTAGCCTTCGGGGAAGGCCTTATGGCAACCCTTCCTCCACTCAGGCCCTTTCCGAAGTAGTCGTTTGCCTCGCCTTCAAGACGGACGTTTACACCCTTTGAAAGGAATGCGCAGAAACTCTGTCCCGCACTTCCCTTGAACTTTATGTTTATCGTGGAGTCCGGAAGTCCCTTTGCTCCACTTAGGGATGCGACCTTTCCGCTAAGCATGGTGCAGACAGCCCTGTCCGTATTGTGTATGGGGTATTCAAGGGATATCTCCTCTCCCCACTGAAGAGCCGGCTGTACTGCCTTCAATATCTGGTTGTCAAGGACTTCAGGCAGACTGTTATACTCTTTGGAAGTATGGCATAGCTCCGCTCCAGGAACACCGTCCCTGTATAGAAGACGTGAAAAGTCCAGGGTGGAAGCCTTGGTCCCTTCAGTCTGCGGCCTTACCTTCAGATACTCGGTATGCCCGATGATCTCGTCCATGGTCCTTGCGCCCATCTGCGCAAGATACTCCCTTACCTCGCGGGCGAGGAAGCGGAAATAGTTCACAAGATACTCGCTTCTTCCCTTGAAGTGGGCGCGCAGCTCCTCGCTCTGGGTGGCTATTCCGGTAGGGCATGTGTTAAGGCTGCACTTTCTCATCATCACGCAGCCGAGGACTATGAGTGCCAGCGTCCCGAATCCGAACTCGTCGGCTCCCAAAAGGGCCATCACGATTACATCGCGTCCGGTCTTGAGCTGCCCGTCCACCTGGAGCCTCACTCCCGAGCGAAGAGAGTTCCGCACAAGAGTCTGCTGCGCCTCGCTTAGGCCTATCTCGGGGGACACTCCCGCGAACCTCACTGATGAAGACGGGGCTGCGCCAGTTCCTCCCTCGGCTCCCGATATCACTATGAGGTCGGCCTTCGCCTTGGCGACTCCAGCGGCGATCGTCCCCACTCCGCTCTCGGATACAAGCTTCACGCTTATCGCAGCGGACGGGTTGACGTTCCTAAGGTCGAAAATCAGCTGTGAAAGGTCCTCTATCGAATATATGTCATGGTGAGGCGGAGGTGATATGAGGGATATTCCTGCGATGGAGTTTCGAGTCTTGGCTATGATTTCGTTCACCTTGAACCCGGGAAGATGTCCCCCTTCGCCCGGCTTTGCGCCCTGGGCCACCTTTATCTGTATCTCTTCCGCGTTCACAAGATACTCCGCCGTAACCCCGAACCTTCCGGATGCTACCTGCTTTACCTTGCTTGAAAGGGACACCCCTTCGACATCGGTATGGTACCTTTCGGAGTCCTCCCCTCCCTCTCCGGTATTGGAGCGGCACCCGAGAGAGTTCATCGCAAGGGCTATGGCCTCGTGGGCCTCGATGCTAAGCGCCCCGAAGCTCATGGCGCTCACCGTAAACCTTTTGACTATGTCCTCCTCGCTCTCCACAAGGGATATGTCGATAGGATCCTTCCCTTCGAAGGTGAGGAAGTCGCGAAGGAATATCGGCTCCTTCTTTTCATCAACGCTGGATGTGAACTCCTTGAACTTGGAGTAGCTGCCAAGCCTGGTGGCCAGCTGAAGAGATGATATGGTCTCGGGGTTCCAGGCATGGGGAGTCTCGCCCTTGCGATAGTGGAGGATCCCTTCGTTTGGCAGGAATCCGTGGGGAGCGTAGGCCCTGTCGTGAAGTCTCACGGCATCCCTTGCGACGGTATCAAGGCCGATTCCGCCGATTGAAGATGGCGCACCTCCGAAATACCTGTTGAGCATATCCTGCCCTATTCCCACGCTCTCGAATATCTCCGCGCCCCTGTAAGAGCGGATCGTGGATATTCCCATCTTTGCCATTATCTTCAGGAGCCCCTTCTTCATGGCCTCTATGTAGTTGGTGCGCGCCGTCGCATAGTTTAGCTGCACCTTGCCGCTACGAACCAGATCTGATATGATTGCAAATGACATATAGGGGTTGATTGCGGAAGCTCCGTATCCCAAGAGAAGGGCCGCATGCATGGTCTGAAGAATCTCTCCGCTTTCTACGATAAGAGCCGTCTGCACCCTCTTTCCCCTTTCCATGAGGTAGTGGTGCACAGCGCTTACGGCAAGCAGCGAAGGGATTGCGGCGTGCTCCCTGTCAACATCCCTGTCGGAGAGTATTATGTAGTTGACTCCCTCGTCAACGCATTTCTCGGCCTCGACGCGAAGCCTCTCAAGCGCAGTCTCAAGGCACTCCCCGTATGTGGAGGGGTCCCCAGTGCAGTCGAAAAGAATCGGAAGCTTCCTTGTCGAGAATCCCTTGTAGCGGATGTTGCACAGAAGGTCCAGCTGGGTGTTGGTAAGGATAGGATGTGGAAGCCTCACCATTTTGCAGTTGCCCTCGTCGGGGGTGAGGATTCCGGTGCCTACCCTTCCTATGTATTCATACAGGGACATTACCGTCTGCTCGCGGATGGGGTCTATGGCCGGGTTCGTGACCTGGGCGAACTGCTGCCTGAAATAGTTGAAAAACGGCTGGGGACGCTCGGATATTACTGCAAGCGGGGTGTCGTTGCCCATGGACGAGGTCGGTTCCATACCCTTTTCCATCATAGGAACCAGGATGTTCTCCACATCCTCTGCGCCAAGCCCGAAGAGAAGCTCCTTGGAGAGGACGTCCTCCTCGGTATGCTCGACCTTCCTTCCGCTGTGGAGGTCCTCCAGCTGGATCCTTCCGCCGGAGAGCCACTGACGGTACGGGTGCTCGAGGGCGAGCCTGGCCTTTATCGTGTCGTTGTCGTAGATCTTTCCTTCCTCGGTATCCACGAGAAGCATCCTTCCCGGCTCCAGGCGTCCCTTCCTCTCGACCTCGGTAGGGTCGAAATCGAGGATTCCGACTTCGGAAGCCACGACCAGCATTCCTCCCTTCGTCAGGGTGTACCTGGCCGGACGAAGACCGTTGCGGTCAAGCATTCCGCCGGCGTAGCGGCCGTCGCTGAAGAGTATCGCGGCAGGGCCGTCCCAGGGCTCCATGAGGATGGAGTGGTACTCGTAGAACGCCCTCAGGTCCTCCGATATGGGGTTCTTTTCATTGAAGCTCTCCGGAATCAGCACCGAAACGGCCTGTGGAAGGCTGAGACCTGACATCGTCAGGAACTCAAGGGCATTGTCAAGGCTGGCCGAATCGCTCATCCCATCCTGAAGGATGGGGGTAAGGTCGGAGATGTCACCGAGGGCTCCGCCGTTAAGCACGGCCTCCCTCGCCTTCATCCAGTTGCGGTTGCCGCGGATGGTGTTTATCTCCCCATTGTGGCAGAGCATCCTGAAAGGCTGGGCGAGCTTCCACTGGGGGAAAGTGTTTGTAGAGAACCTGGAATGTACGATCGCGGTGGCGCTTGTGAGCCACGGGCTCTGGAGGTCCTTGTAGTAGAGGCGCAGCTGCTGGCTTGTGAGCATTCCCTTGTAGACAATGTTCCTTGTCGAAAGGGAGCAAAGGTAGCAGTCCTCCCCCAGCCTTTCAATATGCTTCCTTATGCGGTAGAGCTTTCTCTCGAAATCCGTGTTCTCTATGAACTCGTTGCATGTGACGAACACCTGTACGCTGAACGGCTCGGTGCGCGCAGCCTCGACCCCTATAGCGGATGAGTCCACCGGAACGTCGCGGAGATGGGCCAGGGTGCAGCCCTCCTTTTCGACCTCCTCCCTTATCTTTTCAAGGATCCACGCCCTTTTCACGCTGTCCTTCGGGAGGAAGGCTATTCCGGTAGCGTACCTTCCCTTCTCCGGAACGGGAATACCCTGGAGAAGAATGAACTCATGGGGTATCTGGATCATTATGCCGGCACCATCGCCACTCTTACCGTCAGCTCCTTCCGCGCCCCTGTGACGCATGTTCTCAAGGACCGAGAGGGCTTTCTGGACAAGTTCGTGGGTCTTGTTGCCACGGGTGTTCACCACCATGCCGACGCCACAGGCGTCATGCTCGTTTGCGGGATTGTATAGACCTTTCAACATCGCTGGAATTGTTTGCCAAGGGTTGACACGAAAAAGACCGGTCATGCCTGCCGGTCCTGTTTTTCCACTTTCGCCACGAGACTCACCATCATCTCCAGGACCGCTCCCGGATTTCAAAGTGTCTTCCCTGTGGTTGTGTTCACTGCAAATCTACCTATAAATATTCAGTTGTGCAAGATTTTGGACGGCAGACCTTGTGAGACGCCGGTGGTATCTGTCACAGAATCATCCGTCTCAGATCTCCTCCATCCTCTGAATCGCCGACCCGCTTGCCATAAGGACCACCTTGTGGAGAGTGCTTTCGCCAGCTTCTTTCAGAATCTTTGAAGACCTGGCATATCGCAATGCCTTTGCAACTCCGTCTTCCCACTTGTCCTTGGCGGTAGCCTCGCTGTCCTTCCTATATAGGTACTTCAGTTCCAAAATGCACGAGTGCTTTCCCTTTTTTTCAAATCTGGGTGTCAACAGCACATCGCAGTACCCATCATTTGCATCTGCCTCGATGAGGACTTCCATCATGGTGGAAACCTGAAGAGTCCCGAGGAAAAAGCCCTGTATCACCCTCTCTCCTTCGGAAAACGCCTTCTCCGACGTTGCATCGTGATAGCACTCCATAACATATGTGAACAGCTCCTTCCACTTGCCCTTGTTCAGGGCATTGTCATCCAGCCTGGCTCGATGCTCGTCATATTTTGGAATGAAATCCTGATACATGCTGGCCATGAGGCCGTACATCTGGCTCCTTGCGTTCTTGTTGGGAATCACAAGACGCGTATCACCTCTTTCAGAGCTGCCTATGGTAAGCGCACCCTGGTATGTTAGAAGGGACGGAAGGAATTCTTCCTTGCCCATGTCATTGAGTGATACTTGCTCAGCGAGAGGAGCTACGATATACCCTTTTGTCGCAATGTCCAGGATGACACTTCTGCTGTCCGGATTCTTCTTGTCGAAATCTACAAGTGTCCTTAACTTTGAAGAGTCGCTGTTTGCATTGTAGTCTTCCATCGACTCTGGAGGAGTTCCGGTATTGATGATCTTTCCAAGGTACCTCAGGACCATGTTGGAATTATACATCCCCGGATCCCCGTTTGCAAAGGATTCCTTGGAAAAGCAGTAGTTGTCGTACCAGGGACGTATATGGTCTATGATATCTTCTTCCTCCATTTCAAGCATGCCAGCCTCATGGTAGTAACGGATCATCTCCCTTACATCATCCTCGGAAAATCCTAGCATCTGGTTGAACTTTCCCCAGAATGTTATGTTCGTGGCGATGTTGTATCCGCTTGTAAGGTCAGAAAGTGTCATAGGGGACACCCCCATCATCATTATGTATGCAAAATTGGGCTTGAAGGACATGAAGGCGTCACGATAGAATCCTTCCTCGTGAGTCATGGCCGTGTAATCTTCCATCCCACTGGAACCAAGGATGGTATTTGTAAAGTTGTCGTATTCGTCAACTATCAGATATAGGCGATATCCGTTATCCCGTGCATTTTTGCCTAGTCTCTGCAGCCTGGCTCCCAGTCCTGAAGAAGTTACTATTGAATCAATGAAACTCTTGTCGTAGAACCTTTCGTAGTCAAAAAAGAACTGTTCAAGGCATGAGTCAAAATAATTGCTGAACTTTTCCTCGATAGTCTTTCCTTTCGTTGATGGAACCATGGAGAAGTCCAGGAACATCACCTGGCATTTCCCCTGGAGAGGAGTGGGATGCCCTGCTATCCATGTCCCTTCGAATTCTTCTTTGAATGCTTCCGCCCTGTTTATGTCATAGTAGTCCCTCATCATTGTAAGGAACATGCTTTTCCCAAAGCGCCTTGGACGGGCTGCAAATAAGAAATCGTCCGTATTTTCCAGCAGGGGAAGATACATGGTCTTGTCGACATAGTAGCGTCCCTTGGTCATAACTTCCCTGAAATCAGAGTTGCCAGAGGGAAGTCTTTTTATATTGGAAGCATCCATTTCAGCCATTGCAATTGCGGGTTGTGGCTTACATGTGCAAGTTAGCAAAGATTCCAGACTTTAGCAAGGCATTCCTTCCCTTCAAAAGGGGCGTCAATTGATGGAAAATGCCTACCTTTGGGTTGCGGCATCTTAGCCGTACAGCCAACCACGGAAAACACCAATATTCATATGAAGAAAACACTTGCATTGCTTCTTTCAGCATGCCTTTCGCTTTGCCTTTCTGCGCAGAGCGCTACCATCCAGAGGGAGAAGTCCCTTTTCAACGACTCCTGGAGCTTCGCTTTTGGAAGCGCATCCGACCCGATGAAGGATTTCGGGTGCGGGACGGAGTATTTCAACTATCTGACAAAGGCCGCTTCCATTCACAACGAGGGCCCTTACTCAGCGAAGTTCGATGCTTCAAAGTGGGGAGTCTCATGGAAGGATGTCACCCTTCCCCATGACTGGGTGGTGGACCTTCCTTTCGAAGATGGGGCCAGCCACAGCCATGGCTACAAGACCGTCGGATGGAAATATCCTTCCACAAGCGTCGGCTGGTACAGAAAGACTTTCGCCATTCCTTCCGAGGACCAGGGCAAAAGGATCCTTCTTCGCTTTGACGGGATATTCCGCTCGGCAGACCTCTGGGTGAACGGCTTCTGGATGGGTGTGGAGCCTAGCGGCTATGCAAGCCAGGTTTACGACATTACCGAGTACCTCAACTACGGCGGAGACAACCTTGTCTGCGTCAGGGTTGACGCCTCCCTTGAGGAAGGCTGGTTCTACGAGGGTGCCGGCATATACAGGGATGTCTACATTGAAAAGACGAATCCAATTGCAATCGCATCTGACGGGACATTCGTATGGAGCGAGTTTTCCGGAAGTAACCTTTCCAGCGCCGATGTGTCCGTGCGCTGCGAGGTGCTGAACGCTTCCCACGAGAATGCATCCTGCATTGTCCGCTCATCCCTTGTGGATGCCGATGGAAATACCGTATGCAGATTCCCGGAGTCATCCCAGATATCCCTCCGTCCCGGAGAGACATCCTCTGTTGAGACCAAAGCCACTGTATCGAAAGTGCATCTCTGGGACATAGACGACCCCTACATGTATTCGGTTGTCTCCGATGTTGTCGTAGGAGGATCCGTGGTCGATTCATACAAGACTCCCGTTGGAATAAGGGAGATACGCTTCGATCCCGATAAAGGATTCTTCCTTAATGGAAGGAGCGTGAAACTGAAGGGCGTGAACATGCACCAGGACCATAGCGGAGTGGGCTCTGCAATCCTTCCCGCCCTTTCACGCTGGAGGCTGTCCCAGCTGAAGGCTATTGGGTGCAACGCCTACCGCTCGTCCCACAACCCCATGGATCCCGCCCTTCTTGACGAGTGCGACAGGATGGGCATCCTTGTTGTTGAGGAGAACCGCCTTACAGGAGTCAATGACGAGCACTTCAGGCTCCTGTCGAAGATGATCCGCCGTGACCGCAACCATCCAAGCATCATCCTGTGGAGCGTCGGTAACGAGGAATGGGGGCTGGAGTGGAACGATTTCGGACCCAGGATCGCCAGGGTGATGAAGGAAAAGTGCCATCTCCTTGACCCTACGCGTCCAATGACTGTTGCAACCAGCGGCGGCCCCAGGATCGTTGAGACTGCGGATGTAGCCGGATACAACTACATCCTCCAGAACCCTGTTGAAAAGCACAGGGCCGACTATCCCGGAAGAATCGCCTTCGGAAGCGAGGAGACATCGGGGTGTGGCACAAGGAGCATATACTTTGACGATATCGAAAACGGTAGGATGAGCGCCATAAACCGCCATCCCCAGGGACCGGACAGCCTTCTCAACTGCATCCAGAGGGGCTGGCAGTTCTACAGGGACCGTCCATATCTTCTGGGCCTCTTCTATTGGACAGGGTTCGACTACAGGGGAGAGCCCAATCCTCTGAAGTTCCCTGCGACCGGCTCCGAGTTCGGAATCCTCGACTACTGCGGCTTCCCAAAGGACGAGGCCTACTACCTGAAGGCCGCATGGAGGGATGAGACCGTGCTCCACATCCTTCCCCACTGGAACCTTTCCGGACACGAGGGCGAGACCATAGACGTATGGGTATACTCCAACTGTGACGAGGTGGCCCTTACCGTAAACGGAAAGAACCTTGGAAGAAAGCCAATGCCAAAGGATGGCTACCTGGAGTGGAAGGCAGTCTACAGGAAAGGCTATGTGGAGGCCGTAGGCTACAGGGGAGGGAAGGAGATCGCCCGCGAGAGGGTGGAGACTACCGGTGCCCCCTCGTCCCTGAGGCTCTCGTGCGACCGTAGCGAGATATCCTCAGATGGAAGGGACATCTCTGTCTGCAAGATAGAGGTCCTTGACAATAAGGGAAGGGTGGTTCCTGACGCCTGCGTTGACGTGTCTCTTTCTGTAAGCGGACCTGTGAACATCCTTGGAGTCGGCAACGGAGACCCTGCGTGGAGAGACCCCGAAAGGCCCGAGGACCCATCCCAGAGGACATTCTCCGTAAAGACATTCGGAGGCCTTGCCCAGGTGCTTCTCCAGAGCAGGAAAGGGAAGGCCGGCGAAGCGTCCCTCTCGGTTTCAGGCTCGTCTGTAAAGGGTTCGGCCATTTCGGTTTCCGTCCGATAGGAGATCCTTCCAAAAGGAAAATCCCCCAAAGCGTCTGACGTAAGGGGGAAAAGTAGTAAATTTGCTCATCGGATTTGCCGTACTTTGTGTGCGGAAGGCATTTCTTCTCAAAGGCAGGATGGAAATCGGAAAAATAAAACTGAGCCTGGTCATCCCCGTGTACAACAGGGGGAAGCTTTTCTATAACCCGCTTGACAGCGTAGCTGCGCAAAACAGGATGGGAGAGTTCGAGTGTATTCTTGTGGACGATGGCATAATGCCGGACTACATGGACAGGATCCTTGGCTATCTGGACGGGGTTTCAGACGAGAAGCTCAACATAATACAATACGGCTTTTGCCGTTCCGGCGTAAACGGCGCCTTCAAGCGTTTCCGGTCTGAAAAAGATGAAAAGTATACCACTTTCACCGAGTCCATGCAGGGATTGTTCGTATGCTGGAACAAGCTTTACAGGCAGACGTTTCTTGATTCCAACGGCATCCGCTTCAGGAATGATTCCGTAATAAGGGAAGACGAGGTTTTCAATATCTGGGCCGTGGCGCTTGCCGGCGGCATGCAGAGAATCCCCTATGTGGGTTATCACAAGTACGACTATCCGGAAAGGGGACTTGGCATGAGGACGGTGGAGCAGCTCCGCAAGGCCGATACGACTTTCGACTGGCTGAAGGAAAAGCTTCAGTCAATCGGGATTGAAGATCCCGAGGTATATTCTTTCATAGATGAAAGGAAAAAGGCGAATCAGAAGGATATCGGCCACATACAGTCCAGGTCCCGCAAATTCTTCTTCGCCTTGAGAAAGTTCTTCTTCAGACTCTTTCACGGAAACTACATTTAGCGCAAGAGGCTTTCAGCCTGGATTCCCAATCATAATTCTCATCACTTGAAACCGCTCAGGATATTCCTTTTCGTATGCTCCGTGCTCCTATGCCTTGTAGGGGTGTGGTATGTTTTCCCGAAGGACGGGATAAGGGTTGGAAACTTCCTGACGCTAAGGTTCCATTCATATGAGGCCGACCTTGAAAAGCGGATTCCGCCGGTGGGCCACCTTGACTTTGACACTCTTTTCCCCTCCGACTCACTTTCAGGAGCGGACGATGCCCATATGATAAGCGTTCCGGACGGGGACTACTCTTTTTTCAGCGACCTTTTCTCCTCGATCGAGAAGGCAGGGGAGGAGGACAGGGTGGTGCACATATTCCACTACGGGGATTCCCAGCTTGAGGGCGACCGCATATCGGGAGCCATACGGCAGAGGCTCCAGGAAAAGTTCGGCGGGGGAGGCTGCGGAATGGTGCCTTTCCATCAGAGGATAGCGACATACTCCCTGTCGCAGTGGAACGGAGGAGCCTTCAGGACATATTCCGTGGTGACGGACTCTTCCACCGGTACGATTTCAAGCGGAAGGTACGGCCCCCTCTGCCAGGTGTCCATAACGGGTGAGTCCGCCAGCCTTGGATTCAGGCAGACCCGCCACCGTCTTGCCCGTCCGCTTTCAAAGAACATTTCAAGGGTGTCGCTTCTTGTCGGAAGAAACTCCGGGGGATTCTCCGCCACCTTGTCCTGCGACGGGTCTTCTCCCGAAAGGAAGACTCTTGGCGATCCTTCAAACGATGTATCCATGCTGGAGTGGAAGCTCCCTTCAAATGTCACAGGCGGAACCCTCTCTCTTAAAGGCTCCGCCGAGGTGTACGGAGTATCCTTTGACGCGGATGCCGGAGTCACCGTTGACAACATTCCTTTAAGGGGAAGCTCCGGAACATTCTTTTCGTCTCTTGACAGCGCATCGTTCGCCCAGTGTTACAGGCTTCTTGACACCAGGCTCATAATCCTAGAGTTCGGCTGCAACCACATTCCCGTGCTCCATACTGACGAGGATGTGGACAAGTTCGTCTCCCGGATGGAAGGCCAGATGAGGTGGTTCCGCAGCGTCGCCCCGCCTTCGTGCAGGATTCTTTTCATAGGCCCTGGCGACATGACCCTAAGCCGCGGGGGACAGAAGAAGACATATCCGACACTTCCGTATCTTGACAAGTCTCTTCGAAGGGCATGTCTTTCTTGCGGAGTTGCGTACTGGGACCTTTTCAAGGCCATGGGAGGGGAAGGCTCCATGCAGGAATGGGTGGAGGAAAAGCAGCCTCCCCTTGGAGGACCCGACTATACGCACTTCTCATTCGAGGGTGCGACTCTTGTGGGGGAGATGTTCGCAGACGCCCTTCTCTCCTACTATGACATGTACTGCAAATCAAAGGGAAGATGATAGGGTGGTTTCATAGAAAGGTAATGACAGCAAGGATGGCAAGGCGCGCGTGCACTTTGATGGTGTCGCTTGCCGCAGTCCTTGTGCTTTCCTCGGGGATACCGCCCCTAAGGCGTCCCGTAGGAGGAAGGGGAGTGGCCTCTCCCATGAAGAACCGCATAATGTTTCCGGGGGACAGCGTTCCGGAGTCTTTCGGGCGCTTCTACTTCCTTCTAAGCGATGCGCTTTCGGGAAAGGGAAGGGTGAGGATACTGCATCTTGGCGACTCCCATGTCCAGGCCGGATACTTTACGGGGCGCCTCAGGGAAGACCTCCTCAGCCAGGGCTACGACATAGACGCAGGTCTTGGACTAGTGTTCCCATACAGGATACTTGGCACCAACAATCCTTCCTACTACAAGTCTTCATTCAGCGGAAGATGGAAGGGCAGGCGCTCTTCGCTTCCGGGGGAGAAGGCATCCCTCGGCCTTATGGGGCTTGCCGCATGGGTGGCGGAAGGGGATACCGCTTCCTTTACGATAGATACCAGGATCCCGTCATTTTGCGAGCACCCCTTTGACAGGGCAGTAGTGTGGGGATACCATAGCGGAGGAAGCCTCTCCCTCCCGTTTGCGGAGGCTGATGGAAACGTGCTTCTCCCTTCATCTGAAGGGGACGGAGTCTACGAGTTCCTCCTGGAGGATGGGGCTGGAGAGAGGTTCGAGTCAACCAGAATAACTGTCACCGTACCGAAAGGGTTCGTGGTGACGGGTGTGTACCTTTCAAGGGCCAGCCAGGGCCTCACGCTTAGCGGAGCCGGGGTGAACGGGGCGTCGTACCTGTCGCTAATGAACTGCGAGGACCTTGAAAGGGACCTTGTCCGCTATGCTCCGGACGCCGTAATCCTTGCTCTAGGCACCAACGATGCAATCGGACCGGCCTTTGACGCGGCCGGATATAGGGAAAGGGCAAGGAAGGTCGTGGACATGATAAGGAAGGCCAATCCCCAGTGCGCGATAATATTTGTGACGCCTCCCGATTCGTTCAGAAAGAAGACCGTATCGGGAAAGAGCGTATTTACGGCCAATACCAACGGCCCCGCTGCACGAAATGCGGTTCGCTCCCTTTGCGATGAGCTTGGCGGAGGCCTGTGGGACGAGTTTGACATAATGGGCGGGCTTGGCTCCATGCAGAAATGGGAGGCTTCGTCACTTGCCGCCAAGGACAAGGTGCATTTCTCGGCGGAAGGCTACTGCCTTCTTGCCGACCTTCTTTTCGATGCGCTGATGACTTCACTTGAAAAATGGGAGGATGGGAGATGAAAGAGATCGTCATAGACTTCCTTCGGGGGATATTCTCCTTTGACCAGGCGCATCCCATGATATTCACCCAGTTCCATTTCTGGGTGTTCTTCGCCATCGTCCTGGCGTTTCTCTGCGTTTTCCACAGGAGGACCCTTCTAAGGAACGCTTTCCTTTTCGCGTGCTCGCTTTTCTTCTACTTCAAGACATCGGGCCTTTGCGTAGCGCTTCTTCTGTTCGTGGTTGTGGCAAACTACCTTTTCGGACTCTTCCTTGAAAGGAAGGATTGTGCAGACGGGAAGGAAGGAGCCTCTGGAAACCGCGGGCGCAAGGCTGTCCTTGCCGCCGCCGTGGTCCTTGACCTAATGCTCCTTGGCTATTACAAGTATGCGTATTTCCTGTCGGATCTGTGCGCCAATATCTTCGGGACGGCATTCCCTGTGAGGGACGTATTTGCCGTAGTCGGAAACAGGATAGCCGGCAAGGCCGTATTCGGGGTGGACGACATAATCCTTCCCGTGGGGATATCCTTCTTTACGTTCCAGGCAATAAGCTACGTGGTTGACGTTTACAGGGGAAGGATTCCATGCATGCGGAACTTCCTTGACTTCGGGTTCTACCTCACATTCTTCCCTGCCCTTGTGGCGGGCCCTATAGTCAGGGCAAGCGATTTCGCGCCGCAGATCCACCGCCCCTTCTTCCTTTCACGAAGGCATTTCGGCCTTGCGGTGTTCTGGATACTCAACGGCCTTGCCAAGAAGCTCATCCTTAGCGACTACATTGCGGTCAACTTCTGCGACAGGGTATTCGCGAACCCTCTGCTGTTCACGGGATTTGAGAACGTGGCGGCGCTTCTTGGCTACTCCCTTCAGATATATGCGGACTTTTCCGGCTACACCGATGTCGCGATAGGAGTTGCAATGCTGATGGGATTCCATCTGCCGAAGAACTTCGACTCTCCCTACAAGGCGGAGAACCCGGTGGATTTCTGGAGAAGGTGGCACATCTCCCTTTCATCTTGGCTGAAGGACTACCTGTACATCCCCCTTGGCGGAAACAGGAACTCAACCCCTGCGACCTTTATCGTGCTAGCCCTGATGACACTTGTATGCGCAGCCCTTGTGGGATCGTGGCTGCCGGTTGCAATCGTGGCGGCTCTTTCCGTCCTTGTCGGAGCATGGGCATTTTTCAGGAAGGACAGGCGTAAGGCCATATCCGCAAACCTCAACAGGATAGACACCATGCTGCTTGGCGGACTGTGGCATGGGGCCAGCGGAAACTTTATCCTTTGGGGTGGGCTCAACGGCCTTGGAATGGTAGTGTACCAGTATTGGAAGAATGCCGGTCCATGGCTTAGGGTGGTCGTGACCGGATTGGTTTCGGGAGCCCTCTATGCCGCAACCTGTCTTTCGGACGCTCCTATCCTGAGACTTCTTTTCTACTGGATTGCGCTCATATTTGCAGGGTGCGTGGTAGCTGCGACATACTCCCTATTTGCAGGGAAAGAAGACAGGAACGCCCCTTCGGGATTCGCGGGAAAGGTCTCCCACGCCTGGGCCATACTTCTTAATTTCATTTTCATAACCTTCACATGGCTGTTTTTCAGGAGCGCATCCGGACTTCCGCCCGCCCAGGCGAACCAGGCGGCCTGGGAGACCGCCACGTCAATGATATCCATGATGACAGGAAAGTGGAACCTCTCCGTAATCCCCGATATCATAAGGCAGTACGACTCAGTCTTTGCCGTCATCCTTTTTGGTCTTGCGATACATCTTCTCCCGGACCGATTCAAAAGGCGCTACCGCATATGGTTCTCCTCCATGCCTCTGTGGCTGATGGCCGTTGTGAGCGTAGCTGTGATATTTTTCATATACCAGTTTGTGACGGCCGACCTCAAGGCGTTCATATATTTCCAGTTCTAGGATGGCAAGGCTTTGCGAATGTGTCCCTAATTTCTCCGTAGGGGACGACCCTGCGGTGGTAGGACGGATCGTGCGCTCCATTGAGGATGGAGGCTGCAGGGTTCTTCACACCGACAGCGGGAAGAGTGCGGCAAGAACCGTCGTTACATTTGCCGGAAGTCCCGAGTGCGTGGAGGAATCCGCCTTCAGAGCTGTGGAGACTGCATCAAGGCTCATTGACATGGGCACACACAGGGGAACCCATCCAAGGATGGGAGCCACCGATGTCCTCCCGATAGTGCCTCTTGAAGGAGTCACCATGAAAGAGTGCGTGGACCTTTCCAGAAGGCTGGCCCAAAGGATCTACACATCTCTTGGAATCCCCACATACCTGTATGCCAATTCGGCAAGGACCCCCGAGCGCTTCGCCCTTGAGTGGTGCAGAAAGGGAGGCTACGAGGCTCTTCCCGAAAGGATTGCCGACTCCCTGACAAGACCGGATTTCAGCCCTCCAAAGTACAATGGAACTGTCAGGAAAAGCGGTGCCACGATAGTCGGGGCGAGGGACTTTCTTCTGGCCGTGAACTTCAATCTCGATACGGATGATCCCTCCATCGCAACGGAAATTGCCCGTGACGTTCGGCAGTCCGGAAGGTTTGTGACACAGGAGGACGGCTCCAAGAAAAGGATACCCGGGGCGCTAAAAGGCTGCAAGGCCATAGGGTGGACGGTTGAAGAGTGGGGGATAGCGCAGGTGTCTATGAACATTACGGATATTGGGGCTACTCCTCTTCACATAGCCTATGAGACAGTAAGGGAAAAAGCCGCTGAAAGGGGAGTGAATGTGACCGGAACCCACATAGTCGGACTCCTTCCAAAAAGGGTGCTTCTGGAAGCGGGGGAATATTTCCTTGAAAAGAAAAGGGAGCTCCCGGGGGATTCCCATGATGAAAGCGCCCTTATGGAAACCGCTATCAGGGAGATGAACTTCCGGGACAGGACACCTTTCTCTATCAGTGAGAAGGTGATAGAGGAGATCCTGCGCCGGAAGGGTGTCCTGTAAAGGGGCAGCAAAAAAGCCGCAGGAGTCCCGCGGCCTTATGTATCAGTCTTGCTGGATCACTTCTGCGCCTCTTCGGGCTTTGCCTGCACATCTGCTCTGGCCTCTTTCTTTTCATCATCGTCGTCGTCATCCTTTGGAAGGTTGATTGACGTGTGATAGCGCTTCAGCCTCTTTTCCCATCTCTCGCGGGCGTACTGCTGCATGTCGATTGCGGCGTCGTTCTCGTCTATGATCTCAAGACCTAGGATGGTTTCTATTATGTCCTCGAGGGTGATTATGCCCTGGAAGCATCCGTACTCGTCGATAATGAGACCGATCTGCTCCTTGTTCTTCAGGAGCTGCTCCCATATGTCGCCTATGCTCATCTCGTCGTTGAAGTAGGAGATGGGCCTCTTAAGCTCCTTGAGGCGCGTGTCGAACTCGTCGTCGGCAAGGCCTTCGAGGGCGTCGCTAAGGAGAATGTATCCTGTTATGTACTCCGGGGAGTCCGAATACACCGGAATCCTCGAGTAGTGGAGATAGTTGTCGTTCTTGTAGAAGTTCTTCAGCGTCATCTGCTCCTGGGCCGTTGCGCAGACGATCCTCGGGGTCATCACGTCGAAAGCCTTTACCGAGTCAAGCTTCATGATGTTCTGGATGACCTTGTTCTCTTCCTTGTCAAGCACACCCTCCTTCTCTCCTATGTCGGCCATCGCGGTAACCTCTTCGCGGCTTACGGTAGCCTCGTCCTTGGAAGGGAAGAGGAACTTGCTTATGAGTCCCACTATAAGAACCACGGGGGACATTATTATCATCATGAAGCGGATGATGCTGCAGGCTACTCCGGTGAGGCTCTTCCAGTATGTGGTACCGATTGTCTTTGGGATGATCTCCGCGAAAATGAGGATGAGAACCGTGAAAAGGGCGGAGATTATTCCGAATCCTGCGTCGTCAAACACGACTGCCGCCTGCTTACCCACAAGGGACGCACCGAATGTGTTGGCTATCGTATTGAGAGCCAGGATCGATGAGATCGGCTTGTCGATGTTGTTCTTGAGCTTCAGGAATTTCGTTCCGGCTTTCACTCCCTGCTGGTCGAGCATGGTAAGGTAGGTGACTGGTGTGGTGAGCAGCACTGCTTCCATGACAGAGCACAGGAAGGAGATTAGCAGCGTCGAAACTATGTAGACAATTAAAAGTACCATGAGGGCTTCCTCTAAAAACTTTCAAAATTACTACTTTGTCTCGTATTTCGCAAATCGGGAAAGCGCGCCTATACCATACCATCTTTTTTTGCGAAGACGTACCAGAACCGGAAGAAAAGGTCTGATATCATGTAGGTGTCTTTTTCTCGTGACACTATATCTCCCGAGAGGAGCCCCCTCAATGCGGATGCAACGCTGCTTGCCGTGAATCCGTAGCGGGAGAGAAAATCATCTCCGGAGACATTTGTCGCTCTGCCTTCTGTGGCTATCGCGGAAAATACTTTCCGCTGTACTGGAGGCAGCATATTGTAGAGCTCCTCATATGAGTAGGCGGCCATCATTACATATTCCCTGAGCCCTTTTTCAACATCTTCCAAGTGGCAGGCCTTTCCTGGGAGAGTTCTGATGTACAGATAGTTAAGCAATATTTGCATATTCGCAGTAATACCTTCCATTATCCTGTATGTCTTCCTTGCCGCTTCCTCATCAAGACTTCTGCCACCATATAGGGAGAATTTCTCCATGGCAAAATTGCAATAGGCATCCTCAGGGATTGGTGAGAGGTCAAAAATTGTTGCAGCCTGGAAGAAAGGTTTGGCAGCGCTTGTAAACATCTGTCCCATCATATGTCTTCTAGATCCAGAGTATATGAAATTAGCGTTGGAAGTCTTCTGGATTAATGTTCTAAGATAGGCTTCTGTTTTGTCTGCTTCATTTCCAAATGAGCGTATCTGCTGAAATTCGTCGATAGCGACGATGCTTCTCTGCTTTGATGAGTCAAGGAAGGCAAAGATTTCGTCCATGTCTATTTTGTTCTTTATTTTGTCTGCGAAGTTGACTCCCCAATTGAGGTTGCCAGCATAGTCAAATGACACGTGAGGTCTAATGGACTTTATTATATCCAGCATTTCTTCAAAGAATCTTTTCCCTTTGTTTTTCGATTCCTCGACAATAGCTTTGGCAAAGCATGCCGCCATTTCGCATTGATTTGTCGTTCCATATATGTCTACCAGAAAAGTCGTATATTCTTCCTTGACTTCCTTTTGATTGAAGATATGGCGAATAAGATCTGTCTTTCCCATTCTTCGTGGAGATATTAGAGCCACGTTGTGTCCACTTTTGAGGAGCTGTATGAGCGTATTTGTTTCTTTTTCCCTGTCGCAGAAATATTCTTCTCCTGCGTACCTTGTGATAATGAACGGATTTTTATCCATAGGAATATTGCTTTTAATGCAAAGATACGAAAATAAAAATTCTTATCAAATAATGATAATCAAAAGATGATAATCAAAATGTGATAATCATAAAATGACAACATGTTGGGGCCTGGGAGTGTCCCGCTTCTCAATAGGGATTTCCCCCAGACGAAAAAGTACGATGACAGGCTCCTGTGCCAACTTTTTTTGCATTTGTCCGCTAAATACCTAACTTTGCTATCAATTTTACAGTATGTTGTTTTACAATATTCCTGTTTAACGAATATAAACGTTTAAGAGTAAATAAGTTAGGTGATATGATACTAAGCAAGCAGCTGGGTGTGTTCCTGAACCTTGTCCACAACCGCTTCAAGCAGAGCGTCGCAGATGCGTTTGCAGGCGGCGGCTACGACCTCACTCCTGAACAGTACCTTCTTCTGGATACGCTGTGGGACGAGGGTACCCTCAGCCAGCAGCAGATTGCCGATATCATGCTCAAGGACAAGAACTCTGTCGTGAAGCTGATAGACGCTCTCGAGGAGAAGAAGCTTGTCAGAAGGAAGAGCAATCCCCGCGACAGGAGGCAGAACCTTATCTCCACTACGCCAAAGAGCATGGCGATAAAGGACGAGGTGACGTCCCTTGCCCTGTCATCCGTGCAGGAGATCACCGGCGGGATAGCCGAGTGCGACCTGAACACTTTCATAGAGGTCCTTCACAAGATGGCCCGCAACATGGACGAGAGCCTGGACCTTATCGGAATGGCGAAGAAGTTCCCTTCCAGAAAGGGTGAAGCCGTAGAAGCGGAGTAGCTGGGGGCTTCAAAAGAGTTTTTACGTGTACTAAACAACAACATTTGATGGGAAAACTTTATGAAACACTGATGCAGGACTACCGTCTTCGCGAGGGACTGAAGGCTTGCATCAATTGCGGAACCTGCACGGCCATATGCCCGGCCGCAGAGTTCTACCGTTACGACCCCAGGCGCATAGTGGACATTGTCCAGAGCAGGGACGACGACCAGATAGAGGCCCTTCTTCGCAGCGACACCATATGGTACTGCGGGGAATGCATGAGCTGCGTCACCCGCTGCCCGAGGAAGAATGCCGCGGGGCTTATCATAATGGCGCTCCGGAGCCTATCGATAGACCTTGGATATTTCGTGGAGTCGGAAAAGGGAAGGCAGCAGTATCTGCTGGTGAAGGATCTTTGCTCCAACGTCCTGGACTACGGCTACTGCGTATACCCCAGGCGCTTTGACTACAAGGGGCATCCCGAGGCTGGAAAGGTTTGGAAGTGGGAGGAGCAGCACCTTGACGACGTGTTCAAGAGGCTTGGTGGCAACCTTGACGGAGAGGGAAGGGGAGCCATGAGGCGCATTCCGCAGGAGGACCTCGACCAGCTGAAGCGAATATTTGACGAGACGGGAGCCACCGCAAGGATGGAGAACGTCGACAGGGCAGGAAAGGAGCAGGCCGCAAGGATGGGGCTCTCCATCGAGGAGTTCGAATCGAAGGTCTACAACGAGACATCCTCAAAGCATTTCAACCATTAATCAGAATCAGACAGAGATGATATACGAAGGAAAGCAGAAGATATGGTCCGACTATCAGAAGGATATGCCCGAGGACCACTATTTCTATGTAAGGAGCTGCATCCGCCAGAGTTTCTTTCCGGCAAGCGAGGCTACTTTCCTTGACATAACGAGAAACAAACTCGGCAAGGACCTTTTCGAAACCGAGCACCACACAACGTGCGGAGGCATAGCCTACCACTCGGATGCGATCCCGCAGAAGACGGTGATGACCATAATAGCGCGGCAGTTCGCCCTTATGGCAAAGTACGGCTATGAGAACTACGTCTGCTCGTGCATAACATCCTTCGGCCTGTACTGCGAGACCATGGAGACTTGGAGGGAGTTCCCGGAGCTGGAGGCTGAGATTGCGGAGATCCTCTGGAAGACATGCCGCCTGGAGTTTGCAAAGCCGAAGTACCTCATCCACGCCAGCGACCTTATCTACAAGTTCCGCAACTCCATCTCGGCCCTTGCCCAGTACAAGCTCGTGGATGTGCACACGGGTCGTCCCCTAAGGGTTGTCGAGCACATCGGCTGCCACTACTCCAAGATGTTCCCTTCCAAGGGTGTGGGCGGAGCCGAGTACCCCTACGTCCTTGCCGGAATGATCGAGGCCTGGGGTGGCGAGGTTGTCGACTATCCCGAAAGGCGCCACTGCTGCGGATTCGGGTTCAGACAGTACTTCGTGAAGGCGAACAGGGGCTACTCCCTTTCCAACACCCACAAGAAATTCGAGAGCATGGAGCCCTTCGAGCCGGACCTCATAATAACGAACTGCCCGGGATGCCCATACTTCCTTGACAGGTGGCAGTACGTAATCGCCGAGAGCACCGGAAAGACCTACGGAAAGGACGGCCACGGAATTCCCGTGATGACATTCGAGGAGGTCGCTGGCCTTGTGATGGGATACGACCCCTGGGACCTCGGACTCCAGACACACCAGGTCGGCTGCGAGCCTCTGCTGGAGAAGATGGGCATTCCCTACGACCCTGAGAAGAAGTACAAGGGAGTTGACGGAAAGGACCTCGGAAGGCCTGAAAGCGTTCCCTGTCTCGGTTGCATCTAAAATCGCCCCTTGCAATGGAAAGTAGAAACATCGTCATAATAGGCGGCGGACCGGCCGGACTGCAGGCTGCCGCATCCATATCCTCCTTCGGCTACAATGCCATACTAATCGAGAAGGAGCCCCTCCTCGGCGGACACCTTCGCCGCTGGGACCGTCTGTTCCCGTATTCGCAGAAGGCCTCCGACGTGCTTGACTCCCTTATGGACGCAGCCCGCGGAGTGAAATACTTCACCGCTACGGAGGTGCAGAGCGTGAACCGCCTCAAGAAATCCTTCAACGTGAAGCTTTCAAACGGCATAACCATCATGGCCGACGCCCTTGTCGTGGCTACCGGGTTCGACCTTTTCGACGCCCACAGAAAGGAGGAGTACGGCTACGGCATATACGACAGGGTCGTGACCAACGCCGACCTCGAGGCCTGGTTCAGGACGGGATCCGACAAGCGTATCTCCAACCCTGAGAGGGTGGGATTCGTGCACTGCGTAGGCAGCAGGGACGAAAAGGTCGGGTGCCGCAACTGCTCGAAGGTGTGCTGCGCCACCGCGGTAAAGCAGGCGATGGAGATAAGCGAGGCCTTCCCGTCAGCACAGGTATACTGCTTCTACATGGACCTTAGGATGTTCGGACGCCACTACGAGGACATGTACCTTCGCGCCCAGAGGGAGTACGGCGTACGATTCATAAGGGGAAGGGTTTCGGAGGTGGCCGAGAACGCCGACGGCACTCTCCAGGTGAAGGCCGAGGATACGCTTTCGTCCACTCCGCTGAAGGTAACCCTGGACCTTCTGGTGCTGATGGCCGGAATGAGCCCTGCAAAGGGTAACTCCGCCCTTGCCTCGCAGCTGCTTCTCGGAATCGACGACGACGGTTTCGTGAATCCCATCGAAGGCGTAGGCACCCAGACGGAGACATCCGTGGAAGGACTTTTCGTATGCGGAGCAGCAACCGGCCCCAAGACTCTTCCCGACTGCTTTGCAGAAGGAAAGGCGGCGGCCCTGTCGGTGCACAACTACCTAAGTTCCCTAAAGTAGGCAGATATGGATTTCGGATTCGGACTCTCACCCTCTTCAAGGATGAACCTTGACAGCGTGGACCACACCCTCAACGAGAGGATTGCGGTCGAGGAGCCGTCATTTCGCGAGTGCATAGCCTGCGGAAGCTGCACGGCCTCGTGCACGGCCGGAAAGTATACGCCGACTAGTGTTCGACGTGCCATCCTCTGCCTTCAGAACGGACAGAAGGACAAGGCACTGGAGCTTGTCGACAAGTGCCTTCTGTGCGGAAAGTGCACTATGGTGTGCCCTAGGGGTGTCAACACGAGGCACCTTGTTATGACAATCCTTAAAATAGCTTCTGCCAAATGATCCGGTTCCTAAGCATGCCGCTATTGGCTCTCCAGTCCAGCCCCGAAGTCATTGACAGGATACCCGAGGCCTACAGCAACTTTGTCATTCCCTTTGTCGTGGGGATTGTGTTTGCGATAACATGGCTTCTGGTGGGACTCATCCGCGCCCTTGTGCACCTTGGAAGCGAGGACAGGAAGACCCTGTTCCGCTCCATGATAGATCCAGCCACAGCATGGAAGAACATAAAGGACATATTCTGCGACTGCCTTCTGCACACAAAGATATGGAAGCGTAACAAGCTCCTGGGCTACATGCACTCGGCAATCGCCTTCGGATGGTTCCTCCTCATAATCCTTGGACATCTCGAAGTGGCGTTCTTCGTCCCCAAGCACCTTAACCCCAAGTACGGGGCTCTCTTCTATCCGATATTCTACCGGTTCTTCGTGTGGGTTGACCCGGAGCACCTGACGCTCAAAGGCTCCTTCTTCTTTTTCATGATGGACCTCTGCCTCCTTTACGTTCTCTCCGGAATCTTCCTTGCGATAGTAAAGAGGGTAAGGCGCAGGATCTTCGGAATGAAAAGGGTTACGCGCCATACTCTTCCCGACATGCTGGCCCTCTACGCCCTCTGGGGGATATTCCCCCTGAGGCTCCTTGCCGAGAGCTTCACGGCGAACCTCGCCGGAGGAAGCTTCCTAACATACCCGGCCAATGCGTTCCTAAGGTGGGCCTTCGGGGAGAACCTTCACATAATGCCCTGGTGGTGGGCGTACTCGATTTGCCTTGGAGTGTTCTTCCTTGCAATGCCGTTCTCAAGGTACATGCACATCCTCTCCGAGCCTCTTCTTATTCTTTTTAGGAATGCAGGCCTGAAGCGCCGCAAGGTGCTGTGGGGATACACCGAGGCCGAAGTCTACTCGTGCCCTGGCTGCGGACTGTGTATAGACGCCTGCCCCATGACGGTGCAGAAGAAGAACGTGAAGTTCGCCTCCGTGTATCTTCTTCGCCGCATACGCCGTCACAATGACAGGATGACTACAAGGATCGCGGACAAGTGCCTCGAGTGCGGAAAGTGCGCCGCGGTATGTCCGATCGGCATAGGCTCTCCTGAAATAAGGCTCATCCACAGGACTGACAAGTACAATACCCTTCCATATAGCTACGATTACCTCTCCACAGCCCTTGAAAGGGAGAATGAGAGCATAGGCAACCGCCTTTTCGCTGTCGATGAGAAACCTAAGGTGGCGTATTTCGCGGGATGCATGACGCACCTCACCCCTGCGGTGAAGAAGGCCGTAGAGGAAGTGTTCAGGGCCGCCGGGGAGAACTTCATATTCCTTGACAGGGATGGCGGAATCTGCTGCGGAAGGCCGCTTATGCTCTCCGGAAGGAAGGACGCGGCAAAGAAGACAATTGAGGCCAATACCCTTATGATAAAGTCTTCCGGGTGCTCGACGCTGGTTCTCTCGTGCCCTATCTGCACGAAGATATTTAGGGAAGAGTACGATCTTAAAGGAATCGAGGTGCTCCACTATACCCAGTACATGGAAAGGCTTGTCTCCGAGGGCAGGCTAACCCTTTCAAAGGGAAGCGAGAAGTATGTATTCCACGACCCCTGCGAACTTGGAAGGGGACTTGGCATATACGAGGAGCCTCGTGCCGTCCTGGAGAAGACCGGCTGCCTTGTGGAGGCTGCAAAGAACCGCAAGGAGAGCATCTGCTGCGGAGGAAGCCTTGGAAGCCTTACGCTGGATTCCGCAGACCGTCAGAGAATTACCGAGGCGTCGATTGCGAACCTCACTGCAAACGACCCCGATGCTATCGTGACCGCGTGCCCGCTGTGCCTGAAGACTTTCTCGGACCGTTCAAGGATACCGGTAAAGGATATCGCCGAGGTGGTGGCATCGAAGATAGCCGCCGAGAAATCGGAAGCGGTTTAGGAATACTATCTTTCACCAAGAAGAATGGCCTTCAGCTCACCAGGGTTGGAGGCCTTTTTCTCTGCGTCCCCGAACTCCTCTACGCCCCTGAATCCCCAAAGTACGGCTACGGGGTGTACTCCTGCGTTAAGGGCGGTTCTCATGTCAACCCCGGAGTCTCCGACAAAGGCGGTCTCGCCCTTGGGCGATCCGGTAAGGGTGAGTATCCTTTCGACAACTTCCGGTGAAGGCTTGAGCGGAAGGGAAGGGGCGTTTCCGAGAATCGCCACAAAGTCGATATCCGGGAAGAACTCCCTTGCGAGGTGTTCCGCTCCGCTTTGGAACTTATTTGACGCTACCGCAAGGCGCACTCCTCTGTCCTGAAGGGAGGAAAGGAGCTCGGGAATTCCATCATATGGCCTTGTATGGACGTCTATGTGGGCGCAGTAGTATTCCCTGAAATCCGCAAGGGCGGCGTCAAGGTACTTCTCATCCTCGCGGAGATTCTCGGGAAGGGCCCTTTTTACAAGGTTGCGGATGCCGTTGCCGACCATTTTGCGGTACTGGTCCATTCCGTGTCCGGGAAGTCCCCTTTTGGAAAGGGCGTAGCCGACGGCTTCGCCAAGGTCCTCTATCGTATCCAGGAGGGTCCCGTCAAGGTCGAATATCACTGTGGAGTATTTCAGTTTCTTTTCCATTTTCTTGTCTTTCAGTCTTTCTTTCAATCTGTCTTGGCTTGTGTGAATGGATAGACGCCGCTTGTCATGACCTGGCGGATGCCTTTTTTCGCACGATTTCGCAAACTACCCGGCAGGCTTCCTCCATCGAAACGGATGATGTGTTCACCATGATATCGTACCGTGATGGATCCTTCCATTTTCTGTGTGTGAAGTGGCGGTAGTGGGCGATCCTTCTTCTGTTCTGGGAGAGGATCTCCTTTTCGATGTCCTCCTCCCTCATGCCGTAGGATTCCCGGCAGCGCCTTGCGGCATCCTGCATGGTAGTGTAGCAGAAAACCCTCACTATCCTGTCTTTTGGATGATCGTCAAGTATGCAGTCGGAGCAGCGTCCGAGGATCACGCAGTCCCCTTTTGCGGACAGGGCACGGATTGCCCTGCTCTGCGCCACGAACACCCTGTCGATGGGGGAGAGGCTGTCTTCAACCGGAGCTTCGTAGTCTCCGAGCACAAGGTCGAGAAGATCCTCGTAGGGGGACGACTCGTCGTACCTTTCCACTTCATCGAAGGAGACGCCCATCCCTACTGCGGCGCCCTGTATCGTATTCTTGTCAATAAGGGTGTATCCCAGATTCTTTGCAACCATGGGAGCCAATATCCTCGCCCCGCTTCCAAAGTCCCTTGTGAATGTCACTACCATGGAGGTATCGGAAGCGGAATGGGAGTGCGTATCCCTGCCTTCATTCCTGCGTGAAGCTCCCAGGAAACTGTCCATGAACCCGAGTGAGGGTGTCATTATGTTTGTAAGGGGACCTACGATAAGGGCCGCGACAAGAGTCCCTTCCCTTATGCCTTCTACCTTTCCTCCAAGGGCAAGGGACAGGACTACCGAAAGGACTACGTAGAGGATGTCAAGGGTGAGTTTCACCCAGCCGAATCTGATTTTTGTCTTTGTCGCAATCTCCCTTACAAGGTACTCTCCGCTCATCATCGTGACATCGGCCTTCACCTCTCCGCTTATGCCTGCGGCAAGAACCATGCTCCCTAATAGAACCGAGAGCGCCTTCATGTAGTAGGATGAAGGGTTGAATCCCTTGAGAGTCCACATCCAGAAGTCTATCGAATAGCTGAAAAAAAGAGTGAGTGGAATGAGAATCACAAAGTCCATCTTCCTTTCCCATGCCTTCTTCCTTCCCATTACAAGGATGGAGCAAAGTAGCATGAGGCAGTTCCAGATGAGGGTGTAGGTGCCCATCGAGGGGGCGGTAAATAGGCTCAGCACGAACGGCACCCCGGAAATCGGTGTCGTCCCGAGGCAGGATTTTGTCACAAGGGCGATGCCCAGCGCACACACTGCAAGCGACGGGACAAATAGGGCGTAGCGCCTTATGATTGAGCCTTTATCCATTGGGAATGCGAATTTAGCAATTTCTTCGGGTCGTTGGATTTACGCAAGTGCGGAAATATTGCTATCTTCGCTTTTGCTCTCCCGGCATCCTATTTGCCGAAGGCTTTTGCATGACAGTTAAGAAGATACTTCCATCCCTTGTCGCAGTAGCGCTGCTTTCCATCTCCTGTACGCAGAAGAAGGTGGAGGAGTTCCGCTCCACCATCGACTCGACCCCCATGCTTTATGGTGTGGAGGCGGTTAGCCAGGTGTATGTTGAAAGCACTGATGAGGAAGGCTCGATAATGAAATACTTCGGAAACCGCTCCATAGTGGTTCCCGTAAGGGCTACGGTGAAGGCCGGCATCAACCTTCAGGACATAACAGACATGAAGGTGAAGGGAAGGACCATCTACATCACCCTTCCGGACCCTGTAATTGAAATCGAGAGCACCGCAATTGAATACGGAGAGATAATATCCGATGTGTCCGGCTTCAGGGACGAGTTCTCAAATGCCGAGGTGGCAGCCCTCGCCAGCGAAGGACGGAAGAAGATAGAGGAGACACTCCCTTACCTCGGACTTGTGGAAAGGGCCCAGCAGCAGGCCGAGCAGACGCTCTCTGCAATAGCGGAGGAGGTAGGAATGAACATAGTCTTCTCCCAGAGGAAGAAGTATCAGGAGAAGGATCTTATAAAACTTGTGAAATAGGCCATGGACGAGCTTGAGAAAAGGAATATTGAAGAGCCTTCGCCCGTGGACGGATCCCCCATGGACGCGGAGACTCCCAATCCGGACGTAAGACAGGCTCCAGATAACGGAGAAGATTCCGCAAAGGAAAGCAGTCCTATCAGAGAAGGGAGACCGGATGGGAAAGAAGGGAGAACGGACAGGGAAGATAGTAAACCGTTCAGGGAAACTGGAAGGCCGGGCAGGAAAGCCGGGCAGTCAGGCTCCCGTGCCGCCCGGAAATCCCCCGGACTGCTTTCAGGTGCCCTTTCAAAGATACTCCTTGCTGCCGTAGCCGTCCTTGCCGTAATATTTGCAGGAGGCTTCCTATGGAAGAAGATTGATCCGGGACGCCTTTTTGGAAGGAAGACGCGCATTTCCGACATAACAATCCTTGATGTCTCCCCGACGGAGAAGCTCAAGACCCTTACGATGTACAAGGAAGTGATGATGTCCTTCCACAAGCCTTCCGATGAACTCTTCTCCCTTTCCGATGACATGATATGCGCAATATATCCTGCAAGACTGGATTTCGGGTTCGACCTTAGCGGATGCGACTCATCGTGGCTCTCTGCAAAGGGGGATACGCTTCTTGTGAAAATGCCACCTGTAAGGGTCCTTAACAAGGACGGAGCCTCGGTCGACGAAGCAAGAAAGAGAGTGCCAATAGAAAGGGGAGTATGGAGCGTCGAGGATAACAGGGCCCTTTCCTCACTTGCAGGGGCGTCCATGCTGCGCTCCTGCGAAAGGGACGACTGCTACCGGGAAGCGGAAAAGCAGGGTAGGATATACCTTGAGAACCTGTTCCACTCCTTCGGCTTTGAAAATGTCCTTGTTGAAATCGAGCCAAGGCGCTCATACGGCCTGTACAACGTGGAAGACGAGGTTGTGCGGCAGAACTCCTACAGCATAGAAAGGGGGGACAAGCTCCTTACCTTCTCATACGACGGAGGAGGAAAGCTGTATCTCAGCGGAGACTTCACTCCTGAACAGACACTCTCTATGGCCGACTTCTACGGAGTCATCCGCAAAGCCATGTCATACCGTCCTGTCCACGTACACCTTGACGGAAACACCCTTTTCTTCTCCATCATAAACACTTCCATAGTGGCTGGAAGCCGCGTTGCCGAGTCACTTGCAAAAGAGATCGACCCTGGTGCCTACAAGGGCCTCTTCTCAATCATACGGAAGGGGATAGTTGGGGAGGATGTCACCATCATCGGAAGGGAGCTTGACAAGTACCGCCAGGAATTCTACCGCTACAATTAGCTTTTTTGCGGAAAAGAAGTCCTTTTCAGGAAAATGGTATCCGAAACATACTGTCGTTTCGCGATACATTCACTTCCCATGGGCTTTCCTCTCGCGATTTATTGCTATATTTGCAATTCGTGTGCGTGTATGCATATGCGCCTGCGCGCACCCAAACAGGAAATTTGTACTAAAATCTAGATTCATTTACTATGGGTTACAAAATCATTGTCCTGGCCAAGCAGGTTCCCGATACCAGGAACGTTGGCAAGGATGCGATGACCGCCGAGGGAACGGTGAACCGTGCCGCCCTCGAGGCGATCTTCAATCCCGACGACCTGCTCGCCCTTGAGCAGGCCCTGCGAATCAAGGAGCAGAATCCCGGCTCCACCGTCGGGATCCTGACGATGGGACCTCCCAGGGCGGGAGAGATAATCCGCCAGGGACTCTATCGTGGCGCCGACACCGGCTGGCTCCTTACCGACAGGCTCTGCGCAGGAGCCGACACACTTGCCACTTCATACGCCCTTGCTACGGCAATCCGCAAGATCGGCGGGGCCGACATCGTAATCGGCGGCCGCCAGGCCATCGACGGGGATACCGCACAGGTTGGTCCCCAGGTTGCCAGGAAGCTGGGCCTGAACCAGGTCACATACGCAGAGGAGATCCTCTCCATCGAGGATGGAAAGGCTACCATAAGGCGTCACATCGACGGTGGCGTCGAGACTGTAGTGGCTCCTCTTCCGCTTGCAATCACTGTAAACGGAAGCGCCGCCCCCTGCCGTCCCTGCAACGCATCCCTTGTCATGAAATACAAGAGGGCGGCATGCCCTAGCGAGCGCAGCGCGGAAGGTGGAAAGTATGACTATCTCTACGAGCAGAGGCCGTATCTGAACCTCAACCAGTGGAGCGTGGCCGACATCGACGGAGACCCTGCGCAGTGCGGACTCTCCGGTTCGCCCACCAAGGTCAAGAGCGTCCAGAACATCGTCTTCCAGGCCAAGGAGAGCAGGACTCTGACGGACAGCGACGCCGACATAGACGCCCTTGTGAAGGATTTGTTGAACGAAAAGATTATCGGATAGGCTATGGACAACGTATTTGTATATTGCGAGATCGAGGGGACCAAGGTAGTCGAGGTCTCCCAGGAACTCCTCACGAAGGGCCGCAAGCTTGCGGACACTCTCGGAGTGCAGCTATGCGCCATAGCGGCCGGTGAAGGGATCAAGGGAAAGGTTGAAGACCAGATTCTTCCCTACGGAGTCGACAAACTCTTCATTTTCGATGCTCCGGGGCTCTTCCCCTACACTTCGGCTCCGCATACGGACATCGTCGTGAACCTTTTCAAGGAGGAGAAACCCCAGATATGCCTTCTTGGCGCCACGGTCATTGGACGTGACCTCGGCCCCAGGGTGTCTTCGTCACTTACCAGCGGACTTACCGCGGACTGCACCCAGCTTGAGATCGGCTCCTATGACGACCCCAAGACAAAGAAGCATTACGACAACCTTCTCTACCAGATCCGTCCCGCATTCGGAGGCAACATCGTGGCAACCATCGTGAACCCCGACCACCGTCCCCAGATGGCGACAGTCCGCAGCGGAGTCATGCAGAAGAAGGTCCTCGACCCTTCGTACAAGGGAGAGGTCATCGTATGCGATGTCGACAGGTATGTCCCCAAGGAAGACTATGTAGTTAAGGTCATCGACCGCCACGTAGAGGCTGCAAAGCACAACCTCAAGGGATCGCCAATCGTCGTTGCCGGCGGATACGGTGTCGGCAGCAAGGAAGGCTTCGACATGCTCTTCCAGCTTGCAAAGGAGCTTCACGGAGAGGTCGGCGCCTCCAGGGCGGCTGTTGACGCAGGGTTCGTAGACCACGACCGCCAGATAGGCCAGACCGGTGTCACCGTACACCCCAAGGTCTACATCGCCTGTGGAATATCGGGCCAGATCCAGCATATCGCTGGAATGCGCGACTCGGGAATCATCATCTCCATCAACACCGACCCTGACGCACCCATCAACAAGATCGCGGACTACGTCATAGTGGGAAAGGTGGAGGATGTCGTCCCAAAGCTCATAAAGTACTACAAGGCCAACAGCAAGTAATTTAAACACAGAAGATAATGGCAAACTATTATAAAGACCACCCCGAGCTTGAGTTCTACCTTGACCATCCGCTGATGAAAAGGCTGGTGGACCTCAGGGAGCACTTCTACCAGGACAAGGACACTTTCGAGGACGCACCTGTCGACTTCGAGGACACCATAGAAAACTACAAGGCCATACTTGACATAGTGGGCGACCTGGCGGCCAACGTCATAGCGCCCAACTCAGAGGATGTGGACAAGGAAGGCCCCCATCTTGAGGACGGCAGGATGAAATACGCATCGAAGACGCTTGAGAACCTCGATGCGACAAGGAAGGCCGGACTCTCCGGCGTTGCGATGGCACGCCGCTACGGAGGCCTCAACGTCCCTTCTACAGTGTTCTCGATGATAAACGAGATCATAAGCGCGGCTGACGCCTCGTTCCAGAACATCTGGAGCCTGCAGTCCTGCGCCGACACCCTCTATGAGTTCGGAAGCGAGGAGCAGAGGCAGCGCTACATCCCCAGGGTATGCAAGGGTGAGACCATGAGCATGGACCTTACCGAACCCGATGCCGGATCTGACCTTCAGAGGGTGTCCCTCAAGGCCACCTACGATGAGAAGGAGGACTGCTGGAGGCTCAACGGAGTGAAGAGGTTCATAACTAACGGAGACTCGGACATACATCTCGTGCTCGCACGCTCCGAGGAAGGCACCCACGACGGAAGGGGGCTGTCGATGTTCATCTACGACAAGAGGAACGGCGGAGTTGACGTTCGCCACATAGAGAACAAGCTCGGAATCCACGGTTCGCCGACCTGCGAGCTTGTCTACAAGAACGCGAAGGCTGAGCTGTGCGGAAGCACGAGGCTCGGACTTATCAAGTATGTGATGGCCCTTATGAACGGCGCCCGTCTGGGAATAGCCGCGCAGAGCGTGGGACTCAGCCAGGAGGCGTACAACGAGGCTATCGCCTATGCTCGTGAGAGGGCCCAGTTCTCGCAGAAGATCATAAACTTCCCTGCGGTCTACGACATGCTTGCCACGATGAAGGCCAAGCTTGACGCCGGGCGCTCCCTCCTCTATATGACCGCCCGCTATGTGGATATCTACAAGGGCATAGAGGACCTTCAGAGATGCGGACAGACCCTCACTCCTGAGGAGAAGGCCGAGATGAAGAAGTACTCGCGTCTTGCAGATGCGTTCACCCCTCTTTGCAAGGGAATGAACTCCGAGTACGCCAACCAGAACGCCTACGATGCGGTAAGCATCCACGGAGGGTCGGGATTCATAATGGAGTACAAGTGCCAGAGGCTCTTCCGTGACGCCAGGATATTCTCCATCTACGAAGGAACGACCCAGCTCCAGGTTGTGGCTGCCATAAGGTTCATAACAAACGGGACCTATGTGAACATAATGAACGACCTTCTCTCCGGCGAGGTGTCGCCCCAGATGCAGCCCCTGAAGGACAGGGCGCAGGCTCTTGCCACCAGGTATGCAGAGCTTCTTGATGCCCTCAAGGCCGGGGAGCAGAACCAGGAGAAGCTGGACTTCCTTGGAAGGCATCTCTACGAGATGACGGGAGATACGATAATGTCCATCCTCATCACCCTGGATGCGAGCAAGAATCCGGACCTCTTCTCAAAGAGCGCCCACGTATATCTGCGTCTTGCCGAGGCTGACTTCGCAAAGCACGCCACCTATGTGGAGAACTTCTCCTCCGAGGAGCTTTCATCATACAGGCAGGCATAGTGCAATGTGATTGGAACAAGGGTCGCTCCGTCGAGGGGCGGCCTTTTTCGTGCTATGGGATGATTGATGAATGTTTGAACGGGGTGGAATAATTGTCTCGAAATGAAGCGGATATTTGGAGATGCTAAATTTTCAAATACTTAATAGCTAATGCGATACGTTTTAAAATTATGTTTATTTTCAGCCAAACGTCCGATTTTGGATATCGTTTGGCTGATTATAATATCATCAATTTTATTTAAACAAGTCGTCTAGATCTACAATATCTGAGACGATTGACTTATACTTGCTGTCTTTGACTCCCATTGATGATACGATGGTGAGGCGTATGGATCTGCTAGGTTCGGAAAGGGATTCCTTGAATGCGGTGATGCGTCCCCTTAGTTTTACATCTTCTTCCTTGTCGATTTTATAGGGTGCCTCCAGGAACTTCATTTCGCAAAGATTTGCCGTATGGTCTCTTCTCAGTATCACCAGGTCGACTTGCGCTTTGCCCCCTTCTGTCTGTCTCCAGCCGAAATACTCTGTCGCGACAGCGCTTATTCCAAGCTTTGATTTTATCTGACCTATGTGTGAAATGCAGAGCAGCTCGAATGTGATGCCGGCCCATGAAGAGAAAGTCGGACTATCCTGTATTGACATCCAGTATTCCCAGTTATGAAGTGATGCCTTCCTGTTGAGAAACCTTAGATAGAATATCGTATAAAAATCTATTAGCTGATAGATTGTCGGCTTTCCTTTTGACAGGTCCGTATAGGTTCTGATAAATCCGCATTCCTGTAGATTTTTCAGAATCAGTGTCAGGGATCCGCCGGTGGAGATATTCACCTTTTCAATAATCTCTCCTCTTGTCAGTCCTCCTCTTTCTTTGGAAAGTGCCTTTACTACATTCACGTAGTCGTCAGCTTTTTTGAAGAGGGCTGCGTACAGGTTGTCGAACTCGTCATAGAGTCCACCTGACGGGGAAAACAGAAGGTCGTCAATATTTTCGGTCAGACTCTTTTCCGGTACGATGTAGTCAAGATAGTAGGGGATTCCTCCAAAGATCATGTAGCATATGCATGTCTCATACCTGGAGAGGCTGACTCCTTTGCTTCTTAGCATGGATTCGGTTTCCCTAAGCGAAAGAGGCTCGAGAAAGAGTCTGCTTGTCAGCCTGTTGTGAAGTCCTCCCTTGCTGTTTATGAGCTTGTCCATTATCCATGATGTGGAACTGCCGCAAACGACTAGCACGATGTCGTGTCTGAGACAGGCCCATGCATTCCAGAAGTTCTCCAATGCGGGTATGAATCCGGACCTTGGCGTATCCATCCATGGAAGTTCGTCGAAGAACAGCACTTTTCTTTTACCTGGGGCCTTTTCAAGGCATATTTTCAGGTTGTTGAAAGCGTCGAGCCAGTTGGTGGCAGTCTTTGGAGCCATCGAAGGAAATTGACGTCCCAACTCATTGTTGAAATTCTGCAGCTGTATCTTGAACGTTCCTTTGCTTATCCCTGCAACTGTAAAGGTGAACTTGCCACTGAAGAACTCGGACACAAGGAATGTCTTGCCTATTCGCCTTCTTCCGCAGATTGCTATGAATTCGGATTTCTTGGAATTGTAGATTCTTTTCAATTCCGCAATCTCCTTTTTCCTTCCTTTGATATTGCTTATGGCCATGAGATGAATTTTAACGGTTCTTGGATACAAAGATATTGTATTTCAGTGATATAAGCAAGAAATATATGTTTTATTTTCGGCCAAACGTTTGATTTTTGATGCCGTTTGGCTGATTATAACGCATATGACAATTGGAATGTGACCAATTTCTGATCATTGACACGAGGCTGGAAATCCATGCTTTCCCTTCTGTCCTTTTATCTCTCAATCTTTAATTAAATGCTGAGATACAATTGATTAACCGTATGATTCCTTCAGAAATGAAACAATCTGATGTGAAATGAGCCAATGTATGTCCATTAAGGATGACCGGGTTATATGGCATGAAGTAATTGATGGATTTTATATGAGAATAATATTTGCAAATTACTTGATAGTCAGTACGTTCTGTCTTTTAAGATATGCTTATAATTAGCCAAACGTTTGATTTTCGAGGTCGTTTGGCTGATTTTGATGAGTTTTTCGACTTGTTGGTTGACGTGATTTCAGCCGATGAAGCAATCCTTTTATGCCTTTTCTCTTGCCGAAGCTATCATCTTCCCAAGCCCCTTATCCGAAAGTTTTTCTATCGCTTCATCCCTTGTCCTGCACTTTGACAGCACGGCGTCAAATACCTCCCATCTCAAGGCACTTAGAAGGGATTCCTCCACCCAGTATAGAAACTTCACCTCTGGACTTCTTCTTTCAAGCCTTCTGCTCTTAAGGTAGGGGTTGAGTCCGTCAGAAGTGTCGTGCCAAAGGTCTACAAAAGCGTAGTCGAACCCATTGAGCCCTTTTTCCATTACATCGAATGCGTCGGCTTTCTCGACCTTCACTTTCCCGGGGAATGGGAACTGCGGGTGGATGAATTCTTCGAAAAGAGCTATTGCCTGGGGATCCTTTTCGTAGACCGTGACGCTTTCCACGTTCTCTTTCAGCGACGCCATGAAAGGGAAGTATCCGATTCCCAGTCCGAATGCCGCGACTCTTCCTGATACCTTACCTATATGCGGGGCCATTGTCTCGACCTCGTTCGGCTTTACGGCCATCCATTCCCTGGAGTCCTGCTCCACTGCGGGATATGTGAACTCCTCGTCGAAGTATCCTATCCTGGGAATTTCCTGAAGGTCGGGGGTGAGTGTTATGTCATTGCAGACAAAAGGCTCTTTTGGAGAGTAGGAGTAGTGTGTCAGTTTCCACGATCCCTTTCCCTGGTCTTCGAACTTCACCTTTTTATAGTAGGGGTCTTCCCTGTATCTTGAAGCGTCCAGCCTGGTTATGCCCCCTCCCAGTCTTGACAGCGCCCTGTCTATAAGGGAAAGCTTCTGCTCATTGGAGAGACTTTCATCATTCATGGCGTCCACTATGCACCATGCGACTTCGTTATTGAGTGTCCGAGTATTGCGAAGGGCGTCCATTTGGATGTGTAATTTTTTAGATGCAGTCCGTTTGCTCTATCAGGCATAAGGCGTAAGAGTGTTTCATGGCTCGGACTGCAATATTGTTTGCCGCGGCAAAGATATCATTTTTTCGGGTAACCCTGTTTTTCACTCGCGTGAAGCTGCCGGAAAAAGTTATCAACAGTCTTTTCCCGGAAGAGGAAAATCGCCACCCCTTCTGGAAGCGTCTGTAAGGCATTTTTCAAAAGGAATTTTCAAAAAATATAACAAAAATGTTTGCATTTAGCCGTTATTTCCTATCTTTGCATAGTGTACGTACACTATATAGGCACTATATGGTGTGCACTGCTAGCCACAAATCCTTTTGACATGCCCATACCAAAGGACATACTTTCCGTTCCAAGGCCTCCATCCACAAGGGTGAAGAAGTCGGGCGGAAGGTACCTTGTAATAAAGAGGACATGCCGCAGGGTGGACGGCAGGAACGTTCCCGTGGAACTGGGGACCATTGGCGAGATCGTGGACGGGGCTTATAGGGAGATTCGTCCGGTTCCGCGTCCAAAGGGTGTCGATGTGAAGGACTACGACCTTCTCCGCCTGTGCGATAGCGCGGGAGGGGAGCTGCTCGGCCAGATGGGTGACTCCATCGGAGAGGAGCAGTCAAAGCGCCTGTATGTGATGGCCCTTATCCGTTCGTGCTACGGGGATGTGGCATCCGAGGATATGCAGTGGAGGTACGACACATCGTTCGCCTCAGAGATATATCCCGGAATGGACCTTTCGTCGGAGTCGACATCATCCCTTATGAAAAGCATAGGGGAGAGGAAGGATACCATTGGCTTATTCATGAAGAGGAGGATGGAGGCTAACGGGGAAAGCCCGCTGGTTGTCGATGCTCTGACGCGGAAGGACTATCCTCCAAGGGACGCCTTCAGGGAGTTCCGCTCGGATGACGCATTGAGGGGACAGGGCAGCTTTCTTTATGCGTTCAATCCCATAACAAGGGAGCCCGTCGTTGCCAAACCGTACTCCGGGGATATTCCCCTTGGCGAACATTTCAGGGACTTCGTAGGCAGCTACGGCATAAGTTCCGGAATGATGATTTCGGACAAGGATTTCTCCTTTCCGCAGGGAAGGGAACTTCCCCTCCAGGTGGACGGGCTGAGCTGCCTTGTGCCGATGAAGATATCCTCGGCCCTTGTCGCCCGCTACGGCATGGACAATCCTTCAGAGAGGCTCGATGGATACAAGGGCGGCACCGTACTGTATAAGAAGACAAGGACTCCGGGAGGAGTGTACCTGTACTCGTTCAGGGATGCGTGGCCGACGCATGAGCAGATCGTAGGCTGCCTATGCAACGATATCGGAAAATCTCTTTACGGTCTTGTCATCCTGCGGACTGAGAAGGACTATCCTCCGTTGCAGGTGTACCAGGCGTACATCCAGAGAAAGGATATCGAGATGCTCCTTTCGCGCGAGATGGACATTCCTAGTCCGGACGAGGACCAGATGGCGGCATCGCATCTTGTAACATTCCTTTCGTGCGTCATATCGATGAGGCTCAAAAGGATATTCATCGAGAGCGACCTGAATCGGGACTACTCGTTCCGCCAGATTGTGGACCTCCTTTCTACGCACAGGATGGCTAGGAGCACTCCGGGTGGACCGTGGACGGGAACAACGTCCCCTGAGAAGGCCCAGGCGATAAGGTCGTCCCTTGGAATGGACTCTCCGCTGTGGGGTAGGCCGGGTAAGGAAGGGAGCGCTCATAAGGAGGAAGGCAGTCCAGGGGCATCGTGAGATATGCTGAAAAACAAATAAGGTAAGAAGACGAAAAACAAATAAAAATACTCAAGTTTCTAAAGTACCTCTGTCTTGACAGAGTAGAGCGGAGCCGCAAGCGCGAATTTAGGAGCGGGTTAGTCCAAGCCCCCTGCGGCCTTGGGGGCTACGTTGGGATGGAAATAGGTACCCCGGGATGTGAAGGAGTCCCAAGTCCCGGGCTCTACGGGCAGCGGTTAAAAGCCC
>Ga0181612_148646_pt1 | contig 71155 bp, 40 predicted proteins | sample HoacroProtozoa21_FD_119630 | JGI IMG/M metagenome (GOLD analysis project Ga0181612, IMG submission 119630) | Hoatzin crop microbial communities from Cojedes, Venezuel. Combined Assembly of Gp0051906, Gp0051904, Gp0051908
TGCTAGTCTACACAGTGAATTATGGGAGGTTTCATGGTTTGAAGCATTAGAGCTAAAACTGGGATCTTTGCACTTCAAGACAGGGGTCTCAGCTGCAGCCCAGGCCCACATTAATGCAAAATTGTTGCTGTTGGGTAGCTTTTGGGTGGGCTGTAGGAAATGATCTGTCATTTCTGATTGTTTCAAGCAGACCACTGTCTGCATTCAATACTGGTTGGCGTATGTGGCTTTAGAGAGCAGCAAGGGTGAGCTTTGTTGCAACCTAAGGCTTGATTCTTCAGCTGTGCTAAACCTCTGTCTACTGGTAGCACTAAATCCTGGGGTTAGCTACTGTCTGACTAGAGCTCCTCTCAGTCAGCTGAAGTGTACCCTGAAGGGACATTTAAGCAGGCCAGAAAGGGTGAAGCACACTTTCAGAGAGTCTCTGCTCTTCCCCAGTGAGCAGATCCTTACTGCAATGCTGCCTCTTGGAAAGTATCAGATGTCCTCTTCGACTTCAGGGAGATGTTGTTCATGTGGAGGATGGATGCTCAGGGTAGGCAAAAGTGACAACTATAAATGCCCTCTTCAAGTGCAGGAGAAATTTCAAGAGTTTTTTGCAGATTGGAAAAGGAAACTGCAGAATGAATGAAAAATTTCAAACATTTGGTCCTTTGGGGTTTGAAAAAGAGACAAGATCCTTGATTCTATCAGGAAAAAAAAAAAAAAACCCTAATGTCTTGTTTATTCCTTAAAGCTTTAGTGGCTTGCTGTATAAACACATATAAAAGAGTTTCTGATTAGTGGTCCACCTGTAGCAGACAAAGGAAGAGAGGAAGCTACTGAAAAGTATAGAGAATCTGGCCCTCCAAAGAATTTTAATTGATTTCAGTTGCTCCCTCAGGCCGAGGGTGCTTCACACAAGGTCGATGCAAGGGCACATCTATTGGCAGCTAGAACGTTTGTCTCTTCTCTGATGATGGCCAGAATCCAGCACTGTCAGTTCAGTTGATATTAGACTTGCTAGGTCTGTAGATCCATGTGTCATATTGTCAATGATCATTGACTTGCAATGTCCAGTTTTTAGGTACAAAGAAGGGAGGTGGAGGTACTGAAGTTATCAGGCTTAGTTGAGGTTGACTTAAAATATCCTGCTGCAATTGCCTCAAGTAAGTACACAACAGACTCTTTATCAGCTATGGAAACAGAGATGAAATTACTCCCAAGAACTCAAAGGTTATGCATTTGCACTAACGACAGCATCCTAAATGATTCCCTCTGGCCTCATTATGGGGACTGAGCAGGCTCGTGCTGAGCTTGCCTGAACCTGGGTTAATTCAGTCAGGGCACAGTGAAGCCTATCTTCTCCAGCTGGGTGAAGCAGCAGAAAGGCAGCAAGCTACAGCTGGGGTATGGGATGTGCCTACTGCTTCCTTTTATGGTTGAGCTCTCACAGCTGTATGTGAGGTGCAGACTGGAAGTGAAGTGCCCTTTGGGATGAAGGCTGACTTCGATCGGCAGTACCAGCAGGGAAGGGTTCCTGTGAGAAAGAATAGTAACTGCTAGTGTAAAAATAATAATCCTACCTGGCTTTTTAAAAAAAATCACCCTGACTCTCGCCTGTAGGATGATCCCCAAAGCTGAGCTGAACAGTAATACATTCCAAAACTGAAAACAATCATGCCTCAAGAAACAGCTAATAGCAACAGAGCAGAAACAACTAGCGTAGATTATGCAGCTAGAATGGTATTTTAAAAATCAGCACATGCTATAAGGTGTTTTGTTTCATTACTGAAATGTTGGCTATTTTCCCTATAGTTTGTGAAGGTGAAGGAAAGCTGTGATATTGCTGGTCAGAGGCCACAGCAATTTTCTACCTCACCATTCTGAGTGGCAACTTCTTCTAGTCACAGGCCTCCACAGGGCTCTCCTCAGCTCTTTTTCTCCTCGATATAAACTTGCAAATTTCTAGCCATTCTCATTACAGCCTTTTCATGTAGCTCTGCTAATGTATCCAAGTCTTTGATTTATATCTGTTTTTCCCAGCCGTGCCCCTGAAGGAATTCTCATTTCTACTAAATCCTGGCCTGTGACATTGCCAGTTCTTCCAGTCATGAAAGTTCCTTTGGGTAAAGAAAGTGAACATACAGGTCTGAAGCAAGTAAAAATCCACATAGGAATACACTGAGACTGGCGAACTAGTTCTAACTTTGGCTCCAAAGGTGAAAAAGAGATGCGTTAGCCTACTGTGCCACCAGGCCTCTGCCATGAATGTAATGATATGTAACGCACACATGCTCATGTGCCTCGAAGCTGTGAGAGCAGTGAGGGGAGAGAAAAGGAGTAGTCTCCAATGCGAACCACGCTTATCCCTTTTCTCCCTTTCTCCTTATGTCTTTATATGCCAGAAACTGCTTATCCCCCAGGCATCTTGACTTGCCCGCTTCAATAAATAAAAAATGTGCCAGGCAGTTACCACAGTGCTAATTGCTGATAGCTTTGTATTGATCCATCCATTTGGCAGCTCTGATTACAGAGTGATACTTCCATCTAATCACAGCTGTGGTAGCTAGAGAAAGGAGCCTAGGCTGGAGGCTTTGAAATGGTACAGTGCTAACACGCTTTCCAGCCATTCTGCTGGGCAAGTGGTTTAGTGCGTGGAGGCGATTTTGCACCACACTGTCAGGTGCAGGCTCTTGGGAAGGGAGTGCTGGTTTGGTGAAACTCTGCTCATGCACAGAGCAGAAGCAATGATTGTGGAGATAGCAATGGCAGTCCCACCTGGTTCAAGCCTTCCATGAGCCGGAGTGAAACAATGAACCTTTTACTGTCAAGTTGCTTATGCACTCCTCACAGCAGTGATCAGGCTGACCTGCTAGAGATCAGTCTCCTGAAGACCTGGAAGTCCTTGAAGGGCTCTACAAACAGCACATTGCAGCTACTACATGGCTGCATGTTAGAGAAGGTCCTTAGCTTGCTCCAGTGGAAGCTGTTGTAGCAGCTGGCATGGAAGGAGTACTGCATTATTTTGATGGTGTCGTAATGAGTTATGGATATTAAAAGTGACTGTTTGGCTCAGACATATTTGACTGCTTGGGCACTACCTGACATTCAAAGCGTGCTCAAATGTTCCGCTACTGTTCTCTTCCTGTTGCTTTTCTCCAAACCACTGAAGGGTCCCTCAGCTGCTGTTGGCCTAAGGTCTGAAGAAAGATGTTCTCATTTCAAACACAGATAGATTATGTTTTGCCCTAGGGGCCTGGAATACATAACTAGAGCTGGTTGACATTAGCTGAATGGGAAAACTTGTGTTGGAAAATGGCCTTTTTAGAAAATGAACATTTTTGTTAAGCGGAAAAGGTTATTTGATTTTTTTTTCAAAACTTCGGGGGTTTTAAATTTTTTTGTGGATTTTAAGCAATTCACCTAGCTAACTTCTTAACTTTAATTTTTGTTTGCTTTCTAAGTGTTGCCTTGGAAATCCATCTGTAGTTGGGGTTATTTTTCTTTGTTCGTATGTTCTGTCGTTGGACACTTTTCTTTTTTCCTCCTGTGTGTATAAGATTATGTTGTCATTGTGCTGCTTCTTTCTCTTTTGCTACCTCTTTTTCCTACCATAAAAGCTTTCCCTTTTTTTCTTTTGGGTTATTTAACATTTCAACATTTTCATATTGGTTTGGTAGACAGCTGCTGTATTTTTTCCTTCCTCCTTTGTGTTCAGTCATTGTACTTCACTGGGCTTTGTGTCACACCTTTAGCCATTTGCTACACCTTTCTACTTCTGGTTCTTTGAGTCACTCTCCTTTCTGAGTGTCTGAGAGTGGTCACCATTCTTTTCTTATTCAAATATTAAACTCTCCCAAGCATCAACTTTATTTTAAAATCTGTGATGAAAAAGGCATTTAAAATCCTGTAGGGGGGGGAAAAAAAAAGAAAAAGAGAAAACGAAACAAATCTCAGAAATCCCAGTCTCTGTTCAAAATGGCAATTATGACAATTCACAGTTATGTTTTAAATGCTCATGGCTGTTAAATCTAGACTGCCTCAGGAGATAGAATTCCAAGGCTGACTAAGAAAAATGAAAGGCAAAGAGTGAGTGAACAGAATTGTTTAAAATCACTAAAGAAAATGGAGGAAAAAAAACACCAATTTTGAAAATACAATCTTTTTTCTAGTTGATTGGTAAAGCATCTTCACATGCTTAAACTGTGTTTAACTTAATGAGACACATTCAGAAGTGACTCTGAGTTTAGTGAGTTCAGGTCTGTTGATTTCTCTGGCTTTCTCAATATATTACTGGGGTGTATTTTAGAGTCAGATTCTCTCCCACTTACTGCCTCGTAGCTCACACCTACTACTGGTCACCATTATGTTCAACGTGGATGAAAGGATATGCTAGTGCTGATAGAGCAGTTCATGTAAGCTAAAAAGAAGCTAGAGGCAGAAACTATTCCACTGCCACGGCTGGTTCTGCGGAAGGATCTCTGTCTTAGGCTTCTGCTTTACATTTGCTTCCAAGTTTAGGGCTGGATATTTGTAGGTATAGATGCCTAGAGATGTGATATAGGAAGATATTCAAATTGCTGACATTCATCATTTACAGTGGCCAGGACAAGAGGGAAGAGCAAACAAGAGAAAGGGTAAAAAGTGCAAGTGGAGAAACAAACTGAGAGAGCAGTAGGAATTTCACTTCTAGCAGCCTGTAAATTATTCACATGTGCCAGCTGGTAATTACTTATAATGAACGTCTATAAAGTGCTTTGATATGCTCAGATGAGCAGTACTATAGAAAGTGTGTCCGCTGTTTAGATCTAAAGGATAAGACACTAGTAAAAGGGCAAGAACTACCCATATAATTATCCTCTTATGATACGTTGGCTCACTGGTGCTGTACCTAGATGCATTATTAAAGAACAAGATTACTTTTTCAGAGTGTGCACTTCAGAGGCAATAATCCAATGATGATTCAGGTTAAGGAGTAATATGGAGCACTGACATTTTCTGGTAGTCTTGTCGAACATGGAATTTGAGTCCTTTCATTCCCAAAGGGGTGATGTCAGCATTATCCTTGAATCCATCTGTCCAGCTGCACGATGCAGCTGTGCATCTCTTGTGCCCATCAAGCCAATGATCAAGCAATCTGTAACTTAAATTCGCCTGTGATCTCCCTGAAACGTGAGTTGTGGAATGTGCTTGAATAGATTTTTGATCTACTGATTTGTAACAAAATCCCTTAGTGATGCAATCTTCTACTGTTCTTTGTCAGTAGCATCCTGAGCTGGACCCCTGACTGATGTTTCCCTTATGTGAAGCATATCCCTATCTCCTGCATTACTTGGCTTTGGAACGGGGCCCCATGGAAATTTATGGTTCAATGAAGTTATATCATGTTCATGGCCATGGCACATGCAATTCAAGTGACAGGTTGTATTCTGTTTATAGTAATGTTTTAATATAGAGCTGCAGGTTGCGTTGGAACAGGTGGCATTAAAACTGCTTATTCCTAATCTTTGTGAACATCAACTTTTCCCTTTCCATCCCATGTCTGCATTTCTGAAGAAGCGCCTTCCTCCTGTGCAGGGTTCTCTTGGCATCTGTTCAGGATCCACTAGCCACTTCAGAAAAGTTGGCTATGGCCCTTGTGAAGCAGTAGAAACTATTACAAGCTAAATTTGGTTTAAAATTTGTGCTGCGTCATATTAAGGGAAAAATCTGTTATTTTAATGGGGACTTATCCAAATTAAGAATAGTCTTATTCTGTATAACTGTATATAGCTGCTCCTCTTGCTCTTTTTTTGTATTACAAATCAAAATCAAAGCAGAAATGCAGTGGCATAAAAGAGAAAGAAAGAAATGAGGGGAGGAAAAAAGGAACGGAGGAGAAAGAAAGAGCCTTGATTAAAATATAGGTCTTCCTTTTATAGATATGTAAGTTAAGGTCTCTTCGCAAAACCAGTTGAAAGCTGGTGACATTTGAGAGTTCAAGAGAAGTGAAACACCAGTTGCAGATTAGTATCAAGGAACATTTTTTTAACAAGTGTTCCACAAAGGGCCAAAGGTAGCAAAAAAAAGTCTTTCTTTCATACATGCTTATCACTTAAGAAGAAAATACAACTTTCATGGTTAGTGTGTCTTTATGTTTTATTCTTAAAATGACCTGTGTATTCATTGTATCACAGCTTCAAAATAGACTCTCTTCTCCAGCAAAGATCGTGGTGGACCTTTTAAGTTTCCATCTCAGGGCAAAACTGCTCCAAGAAAAGAAAAGCTTAAAAAAAAAATACATGAGAACATTAAAGGAGTGCTGTAGTTTTCCTGCAATCAGAGATTAACTGATAAATCCTTCTGTTAGTTAAATATATATTAAAAATAAATGATAAATGTAAAAAGTAACACAGAGGTACAGTACAAGTGCAGCCATTTGAAAAAGGAGATGTGTGACCCATCTCCACGTGGAGGAAAGTCACAGTTTCTGTACATTTGTCATTTTAAAAGATTGACAAATTTTGCAACCCGTGGGAGTAGTTTCGCTGGACCCGCTGGAACTGCTTAGGTAAATAAAACATACAGCAGCTGCATGGCCTGACCCTAAGAGGGCTAAAAATTATATAGTGAAGTCACAGCAGGAGAGAAGCATCACATGTTAAGAGACCTTCTGCCATTCAGCATTGCCAGTTGGAATTCATCCCAAAGGACAAACCAACTGCTGGGGTAGTGCTGGGCATCAAGAAAGTCAGAGAAACCTGCTGGGATGTACCACCTGAGGACTGGGTTCCTGAAGCAGTGGTCACTGTTTGGCTGATGCAAATGATTGTGTTGATCCTGCTGGAGATGCTGGTTAATTAAACTTCTGGTGTGCTTAGTGTTGGGACATATATGTTTGAAAGGAAGTGGAGATACTGTCTCCATTCCTAGCTAACTCTTTGAGCTGGGATGCCGTAGGGTCCTGTGGTCGGGATGGATGCAGGGAGCAGGTGTTCTGTGCCATACAGTGCTCTGCTCCCTTCTCCTGTGTGACCTCCAGCATGTCCTTAAGTCTCTTTGTTCACGATCTGTACAATAGAGAGAAAAGCTCTTCTGGTACCTTTGCAGGCTATTGTGGTGATGAATATGTTACTGATTGTAATGAACTCACACACTGGAACTGTGGGAGCCATGTAAGCATCTGAGATAGGTAAAAAGAAGCACATAGGAAAGGGCAGTGCACTTTCATTGGTAGAACTGCGTCTTTCACATCCTGCTGAGCTTTACCTGCTGCTGATCACAATGAACAACTTAGGCCCTGAAGCAGGAGGATTGATATTCTTTGTATTTTATTTTTATCCAAGCTGGTGGAAGGCAAAGTGCTATCTTACGTCTTCTTAGTAGTGTCTAATCCTTCCTGGGCTCTGAGCTCTGTGTGGGAGTGAGTTTCACAGGTTAATTACATGCTAAATAGTGTTTCATTTTTGTCTGTTTTCAATGAGTGGCCCTTAATTGCAAATTACCCTCCAGCTGTTGTGTTACGGGAAAGAGTAAAGAGAAAGGAATGAGTAATTGCCCTTCTAGACATTATCTGCAGCACGCTCCCATGTATCTACTCTCCCTCTTTCACTTTCTACCCCTCATCATCCCAAAGATTTTCATTTTCCTTCTAATGGATTACTTTCTTCCTCCTGCATAAGAATGCAGTCTACTTTTGCCGCCCTCCACTGTGTCTCTTTCTGCTTGGCCCTTTTAGTGACTAAATCTGAGCATTATTCCAGCAGAGGATGAAACCTACTTTTACACAGAATGGCAGAATATTACCTGTATTATTGTCCTGTCTCTTTTTCATATTCGTTTATTTGGGGTCCTGTTTTGAGTTGCAATCCTCAGGAGCTGCTGAAAACTGGCAGTGATCTCTCAGGAAAGGAGAGAGGTGTAGTGACATTCTGGGGCATGCTGGGAAAGTGCTGTCAGGATCACCAGGTGTCATGGGTCTTTGAGAGACACTTCTGGTAAACTTGCAGGTGATTACAAAGACACTGGACCTCATCAGGGATCTTTGTGGCAGGATGAAAAGCCTGCGGAGCAGAGTCTGAATCTGGTCAGTTTATGTAAAAAATGCAAAACTCCAAAAATACGCTGATAGTTTATGGATGTGCTTAAACATAGGAAAGAATTAAGCTTTATCTTTTTTGGAGATTACATGGCTCTTTAGCCTGTAGAAATAAATCCCAAAATCATTTCTCATGATAGGAGGGGATTGAAGTCTGCTGCTCCTTTTATGAAGGAAAGCAAATCCATCTAAGAAGGACTGCATCAGACAATGCCAATTGGGAATTGGTGATCCATGGTAGCTCCATCCCTCCTGAATGCCTGCCTGCCCTGGCCTCTGCCTGCAGTCTGTACGCAGCCAGAGATGGCATTTAGTGGAGGGCTGCCAGCAGACTCAAGAAGTAGTACTCTTTTTATGGATACATCTTCCAGTTTGTCAGGTGAACAACCAGCTAGATCTCATTCATCATGGCATACATGACTCAGTATTGCAGTTGGATGGCTCTACATCACTTCATAAAGTCATATGTTGGTATGAACACTGTAATATCTCGCACTGTTATGTTACTGTCTGAAAATGGTGACTCAAACACGCTGACTATCATATTTCAATGCATTTTTTCACTGGGAGAAAAATCTAGATTGTATTTTCCTGTTCCCCTATCTTTTCTCTCTACCATTATTTATAAATAAGACAGTGCCATACTTCATTACTTTCCCCTAATCCTTTGCAAAGCATATGAAGAAATTTTGTGAGGATCTGTAAAGATGTATTTATGATCAGATCTTTTGCTAGTACATATCAAGACAGTTTATGTCGTGTTTGCAGGGCTGTGCTGTTTATACTGGTGGAATACCTTGCCTTTTCATATTCAGACTATCCTATAAACATGGACACTGTTAGCTCTGTTAGCTACTCTGATTTACTTTGTAGCACTTAGTAATAGTGTGCGATTCTCACCCTCCAGTTTCTGAGAGACAGGAAAAACTAGAAAAAAATGCACGTAATGCTGTGCCCTGGAGGGATTTGAGAAACAGAAGGAGGAGAGATGTGAGGAAAAAAGATCTGTAGTCTAGAAAAGAGATAACTTGGGGGGGGATATGATCGAAGTCTATAAACACCTTCTAGGGAAAAACACAAACTGTTCAGAGAGGGGAATTATTTACTCTCTAAATGTAGTAGCACAAGCAGCAGCGGCTTGGATGAATCAAGCAAAAGTCTGAGTTATTTTGAAAAGTTTTCAGTAATGGGAATTGGCATGTTAACACTATGAAGTAGGTATATGTACATTTTTAAATTGGCAGCTTAATAAAGAGTTCAAATATCAGTTGCTGGGCCTATGAGTAGGAATAATTTCTCTGAAACCTTGGCTCCAGTGGAGCCCTATCATTAGCCAGTAGGCAGCTGAAGAGCTGAGAAATGGCAAGACCATTTGATTTCCAAAAACAAAAGCAGATTTATTTCTGTGATCTGAAGTTAGAAAGCTCCATTTCTCTAATGCTAATTCTGTGGGAGATCTTCTGCCAACTCATGATTTTTCAAGGCATATTTGTTTAATTACACTGAGTAAAAGGTTTGCAGTTACAGCCATAGGAAAGACAGTAGTACAATTTGATGCACTGACCTTTAAAACACAAAGAACTTTGACATAATCCCAGCTTCCCCTCATCAAGGCAGTCAGTCTGTGCTCGTTTCCGAACCACGTTAGATGTGTTATAAGCAGAACTCTTGGCCAAAGCATCTATCAGGAACAGTTCAGAAAGTGATGTTTTACAGGAGCCAGGCAGGCATTAGAGCATGACCTTGAAAGAATAACGCTGCAGTCTGGGGAGACATGGGGTCACCTTCAGCAGAAATGCAGTGCTGTGAAACAAATCATAAATCAATAAACATGGCCAAGGTCTTGAAAACAAAAGTGAAAGGCAGTGTAAACTTATCCCAGTATGATCTCTCAGGAACCCAGAGGTGGGTTAGAGATTTCAGAAAGACTGGTCAGGTCACCCGGAAAGCAACAGCAGGGTTTGGAGACTCCAAATGTGGACCTTGGCATTGACTATCTTCTAAATTGTTTGATTTTTCAGGATTCTGAAATAGAGAAGCCAGGGATAGTCCAGGGTGTGCAAATGCTATGGGAGCCCCAGAGATCTGCCTCAGTGCTAAAGTTTCTTTTTGTAGTGCTCAGTATACACTCTCCAGGTATCTTAGAATTACCCTGGTGCCAGTCCAACCTCACAAATCTGTTTACTTGTACCCCTTACAATCTGGCTATGTGAACAAGTTTCTGGCAGGTGAACAGGACAGTGGATTTTCAACATAAGGTACTACCTGTATGTTTTCTCTTATCCTTGATGAACACAAGGTAACTTGTTCCCACCTACTCTTGTGAAGTCAGAACAAATGATGGTTTCAAATAAGCTTCTGCGCAGGAAGTGAGATCAGATGGATTTTGTGGGATAGGAGGCTGTTGGGAGCTTACTTTGAGAATACTGTTGATGTTATTCAATATAACAAGGCTAAGAATTCAGAGAGCACCTTGAAATATCACACCTCAAGGCAGCCTGGAGGCAGTGAGTTTTCCACTCAGTGAAATGCTAGGAAGGCTATTTCAGATGGAAATGAGTGAACCTATTTTTTTTACCTCCCATCTGGTCTTTCAGGAAGCATTGTTGAGCGCAGAGTACAGATTACTTAATGCAGCTCTTTGTTGCCCCATGGCAAAGGAACACATTCACCCTCACTTCATTCTAAATAACCCCATTCCTCTAAACTGTCCCTGGAGCTAATATCCCACTTCTAAATGCCCACACTGCTCCCACGACTTAGAACCTACAATCTTTAAATCGTTGGTTTGGGGTTTTTTTTTCCCCTCCCTTGACATGGGTTAGTTGACAGACAAGCCTCCACCCAGATCACTAGTGGCGAAATAGGTTAATAATAAATAAATAATGGATTTATACATGTTAAGAGCAAGATTTGGAAGCTGCAGCTGGCTTCCAGAATAAATAATTTAAAAAAAAAAAAGAAAGGCAGAGGGAGCAAGCCAGTCCATCAAAGCATCACATTTATTCAAGGCTGTAGGTATTCACTCTTAAAATGAGGTAGTTGGCAGAGTTGCTCAGTATGTCTCCAGCAAGTTCCAAAGCATGTGAGTTTTGCAAACAGGTCAGATCTTGTTTGTTTGCAATAGGCTTCATTTCTGCTTGCTACAGTAATATGAGAGAGACAGAAAGCCTACCTGTAAGCACTCCCTGCAGCTCTCACATCTAAAGTGGGGAACAGTCTTCAGATTGGAAACACAATTTTGGAGGGAAGAATGAATATGGATGGAGCCAAAGAGAAGGTGGAAATCCACCTTCTTTGTTCATTCTTCCATCTTCTACTTTTCTTATGTCTTCTACTTTATGCCTTAAGCAAAGACTCAGTACTTGAGAAGGGTCTTGTAGACCATGAGATCTGCAATTATGCCTTTTCCTTCCCTAATTTATCAGAGCTCTTTTGCTGCTCAGTACACAAGTGCTTCAGTGAGTTAGTATTTCCGGAAACCTCATCACTAGAGACACTGAGCACTGTCCTGGGTAGCTCAATGGGAATTGGACTGCAGTCTGAAGGATGGAGCTCGTGATTTAATAGGCTTTTTCTTTGCAGACCTTCAATGGTGCTACAATTAATTAAGCTTTTGTTCTTCAGAGCTCTCCAGAGGAAGAGTCTGTTAGGGTGAGAGAAGCTTTCACTCATTCTCACCCAATTTCTTCACATTCCTTCTTGCCAGCAGGACTGTTCTCATGGCCCCAGTTTGAACCTTCCTTGTTTGTAAAAGAGACACTTAGTGGTAACATTGTTAATTACAACACCTGAGGGGCTTCACTGGAATTTTAGGTTAAATGGTATCCAACCATCAGAAAAGATTACATGCTGACAAATCAGTTCTGAAAATAAGGTAGCACACCATTTTTTCCTCTTCTGCCAACTTTTATTCTGGTTTGGCATGAATGAAGTAGTCCCTTCCCATCATGTTTTGAATTTAATTTCCTCATCAGTTTTATACTCTACGCACACTTAATGCCATATTCGCTTTTTAGACCTCACCGTCTCTCACCACCCCATTTCTCTTTATCATCCTGCATGCTCTTATTCCAGCCTGGCCTGACACATTCAGAAGCTTAGTGGTAGCCCAGATCTAACGCTTCCCTTTAGAGATAGGATACAGAGGATTCAGAAAGGGAAAAACCTAGGCTGAAAAAAGAGAGGGTGACTGACTTTGCTGGCCTCTTGAGCTTAGTCATGATGGCTGAATCTTGAAGGGAGGGCAGGAGAGAAAGGAGTTGGGTTAAGGTTTTGAGGTTGAAGAGCCTTGTCATGAAGACCTAGTTGAGAAGTTATCTCCAAGAACTTAGATAAAAATTAAAATTAAAATTAAAATCAGTTTTTGTTTAAACAGAAATGAGGTTCCTTTTTCTGGTTCTCTTCACAATGCAGTGTGTGCCATGACAGCATCTGCAGCAGCTGAGAAATCAGCAGAGGATACAGATGCTGGTGGTATCTAAACAATTCTGGACGAGCTGCCAGTTGACAAAGTGACTACCCTTTTCTTTCGGGTACTAACTGCTTAAGGAACATCACAAGCTGTTTGTCACCATTATGAAGGTGAGATCAAAAGCACCTGTAGTGGTGGTGGACAACAGAAAAAGGTAAGAGGATAAAACATTAAGAAAACAGGGAATTAAAGGTGGAAGAAATGACTTTGTGTCTGGTTTGAGTGCGGTCCAGTGCGTCACTGACACGGACTAAGAGCTTTTCTAATGTGTGGTGTTAACCACTGAGAGCTGAGGAATTAAGAATATGAAAATAATATGCCTATACCTTTTATTACCACTCTTTTATGGTCCAGAGAAAGTTTTACTTTTCCTCAGATCAGTCATGGAACCACATGAATATCTGCTATCTGGGATGTTCCTTTTCCAGACTACTTTGGCCCTTTATTCCTACAGCCCCTTTTGTTGCCAACTCATCTGAGCAGTCAGTGAGTGAGAGAATGTTGCCATCTCCATGATTAATGGTTTTCTTCATTGAATTGCAATTACAGGTTTTAATCAGTTCATTATTCCACCTAGTTTTTTGGATCTTGACAGTTTTGCTGTGGAAATTAATTGAATTGGCTTCACCTCAAGTCTTTCCCGAAAAAAGATCTTGTCTTGCCTTTGGGGGTTGCAGGTGCTAATTGGCCAACTCAGATTTAATTTCCTATTTTTCCAACCTTAAAAAAAAAAAAAAAAAAAGGTGGGAATATTCTTATTTCCCAGTCCTTGCTAGCCAAAGATTCTCGTTTTCTGTTTCACTTTCCAAACTCTGTTTCTTTTAAAGTGCAAGATGGGTGCACTGCTAAAAGCTTAACTTCAGACAGCAGTTGGGAAGTCCTTGTTTTAGTCAAAAATAGACTGCAACTGTTTCTTGCCTGACTACTTTTTCACTTCAGCTGGTGTAATGGGTCCTGTTTATAAAGAGAGATCCTGTGACTAGCAAAATTCTTGGTTGCAACTTCCGTTATAAGTCATGCTTCAATTTTGCTTTTCTGTGTGCCACATTAACTGAACTCAGAGATGAGCAAGCAGTAAATTCCCGAAAGATGTATATTCTCAGAAAAGAATTCGAATTAGTGGATACTTAGTAGTTTATACACCTGCCAGAAAGCTCACAGCTTGATTCCATCATACAACACAGATGTGATCCAAATGAAAACTCATCATCAGCTGGATGCTGTTAACACCGTGTGAGAAGTTGTGTAACCAGTAGCTGCAACAGCCTTCCCAGGTAGAACCAAGCTGCTAAGCTTTCAGTCTCATGGAAGTGCTGCCATTCTCTTTTCTCTCCCCTTCCTTATTTTACAGTAGGTGTTTAGGTCACATGAGACAGATCTTCAGAAGCATGCTTTGAGTGTCTGTGGCTCTTTCAGTGTTTGCCTGGGAGACTGTCTTCTTGGGATCTGTCTTATTCACATAGCAAACTTTAACTGAGAAGGGTGGGTGAAAGGACAGCTGTGGTTGAAGCTGGAAAAGACAAAAGAGCAACTCCTAGTGTTGACAATCACATGCCAAGTGGGATTTGCAGAGCCCTGAAGTTTGGGCATTTGAGCTCAAGAAAAGAGTTTATTCGTCATTAATCTATGATTTTACTTGGTGTGTTGTATTATAAAGTTCGGTATGCTAGCTGGGAGTTGAAGCCAATCCTTTCTCTTTCCTATATGCAGAACTGGATTCCTCTCTGCCAGGGCTTTCAGATTTCTTCTCTGTCCAGGGTATAATAATCCAACCCTTAGCTGGGATGCTTTGGAAGGGGGTAAAGTCAGATCATGGAAAGATGAATGTGTTTTCCTACCTGCTACATTTGGAGATGGAGATTTTTAAAGAAGCAAATGTATTAGGGAACCAAAGTCTGTTATCTTAGGGTTTTTGAATTTTTTAAAACATTTTTTTTTTAATGAATCAAAGTGTTTCTGAACCTACTTTTTCATCACAGCAGGAGTCACCAGCCAATATAAGTATCAGAGAAGAGGGCACAGTGGCATCCTAAGTTCCATTTTCCATCGGTGCTTTGCTGTAATTAGAAGACTTTTTGCCTTGATGGGAAAGCCATAGGCTACGAGGCCAACACAGAAATGGGAAAGAACCATACTATTCACCTCAGATTCAGGTTCCTTTTATTAAATGATAAAACCATAAGTTTCCATTTCACAGCAAGAGTTTAAGGCTTCAGTCAGAAGTCAAAAGGTGCATCACGCTGGAAAGCTGATTAAAAAAACATGCTGCATATTAACAGAGCATAAATGAAATAATTTCTTTTTTAATTCTCTCAGTTACTAAGGCACTTCAAAGGTACTTGCTTTTTAAAGGATGAAAGAACATTCCCTCCTTTTAGTCAAGGTGATTAGTGATATGAGTATCAATACTATCAATTAGTATCAGATCCTTTTTGTATTGTTAACAGGGAATAACATTCATCTGGCAACTCACACTGCAGTATCCAGAAGGGAGCTTATTAAAATATGACTGCTTTACCCCACAACCCTTTGGCTTAATCACCTTATTAATAATAACACAGGATCCAAGAAGTAACTTCCTCCCCATTGCTTCCAAGATGTGGAATTAGAGACACCAGCAAGATTGAGAGATATTTATATGCTCTGACCACACATGGGAAGAGGGGATCTAAAACTGGGGAATCACAGGAGCACAGCAGAGTCTGGAAAGTGCAGAATAGGTTGTGATTGCAACCATATTTGAATACACTTTGCAAGCAAAGAGAATGCTTTCTGAACTTAAGAGAAACAAACAATAACAGTTCCTCTAATGTGCAAAAATAAAGATCTGTTGTTTAAAGAGCACACAACTGTATCTACCACCTCCTGATGCTTTTGACAGGAATCACAGAAGGAGCAGATTGGATCAGCAAAACTTCACTCAGCCCTGACAGTTTGATTGCACTGCTGTGGAGGATATGACAGATGTTGGAACAGCACGAGCAACTTAAACAAAATGCATCAAGAACAAAGCTGGGGCTCAACCTTTCCTCCACTTAAAATGATTTGCAGTCTCTGAGGGGTCAGAATGTAGGGGCAATGGTTTTACACGTAGGGGGAGGAAAGGGGGAGAAAGGGAAGATTGAGTCATGTGGAAAAAAATTGCCTCCAAATGATGAAGTGCCCAGCAATGTCAGACAAGTGTGTGGAACTGAAAGCATGCTGTTTGCCTTTCATGAAATTATTCAGAAATGAATCATAGCCAGGGCACAGGAGGCTTTCGAGATTCATCGAGCAAGCAGAGAACAGATAAACAAGCTTTACAACCTGTGCATATGTAAAAATAAGAAGCAGCAAAATATTCAAAAGAGACAAGGGGCTGATATTTGGCAGCTCACTCCTTCCGGAGATATTTACCTACCTGTGCCATTGTTTTCAAATTTGCTGAGCACTCCTTGCTTTTGCTGATTTTACGTACTGTGCTCAGCATTTGAGAAGCAAGAGAAATTGGAAAGGAAGTATTCAAGTCACGTACCAGGGGACCTGATATCCATGGTAGACATGCTTAGGCGATAGCATTTCAGAACCTGTGCCTAGCATGCCACTGCCAGATGATGAATTTAGACTATACATTCGGTGAGGTCTTGCAAGCCACTTCAGATTGCTTTCCACATTATAAGTGAGCTATTGATTTGCCTCCTATGCCTCATGGAAATCTCTTCTACAGTCGACCGTGGGTACATATGTGAGGTTAGCAGTTGTACTTCTTGCTCGCTATTTGTTGTTTATTGTTGCAGCAGTGTGTATTTTAATGTGGGTGAAACATAATCAGAAGCTCACAAAGCGATATAGGTGGTAGCATCAGATAGATATAAGGACTAGGTGTGCTGTGAATGTGTTAACTTCTTCCACAGTACTATGAATGCACCACCATTCTTAACCAACACACCTCTTCCTGTTCAGGTTTCAGGCATGGGTACAAAATGACCAAGGAGGGCAAGAGAGTCTTTGCCAACAAGCTGGCTAGACTTATATATGGAAAACTTTGAACTAGATTTAGCATTGGAAAGGGCTGAAATTCTGTGCAACAGAGAAGAACCAGAGTATCAGGAATCAACAGGGTTGCTACCATCTCAATTTTAAAAAATGACTGTATTCCCAAACATTTTTACACCCCCACATTCTAATGGGCTTTCTTTTCTACCAGTAGTACAAAAGACTCCCTAATCCACTGTCCTTTTCTTTCTCAGATCCTCCTGTAGATGTATTTCCTGTGGGTGCCTCCAAGATAGGAGTCAAACTAAAGAATAGGATTTTGATAATATCACAAGCTCTTGCAATGTTTTTCTTCCTCTTTACTTTCAAGTTCATCCCAAGCAGCTGGCAGCTTTCTTGTTTCATTTATTCACAAGATGAACTTAAATATCCAGCTCATGCCTTCCCCTTACACTGTATTGATCCCAGCTCTCCTCCTCCTCAAGGACTGCTCAACCTGGACTCTGGATTGTCCCCTTATATCCAGCCGGAACAGCAAATATCCTGCAATACTAAGCCAACAAACCACACTTCATGTTTCCTAGCAAGACCATGATTTGCTAACAGCTTGAGATTTTCAGGATAACACTGTATTGCCATTTAGTATATTATTATACTGCTTTTATATTCCAGCCTACTCCCATGGAAGCTTTTTGGGGGCAGAACTTATCTTGCTTTGCATCATGTGTAATGCAAAACACATTCATTGTCTTTGCAGAGAAAAGCAAGCAAATACGTAAGCAAAACACAAGTTTTTTGCTTATTTTTTGCATGCTCTAGAACTTCCCTCGTTCGAAGACATACACCCAAAATTCAGGACACGAGATATTCAGACAGGCCTCGTACTGTACTTTGCAGGAATATGTGGATTTAACAGTCTAGGCTCATCTCTTTCTGCATTGACCTTTTTAATACCCTTCATCTGTCTCTGCTTAAGCATCTCATTGGTGTGTCCCTTCTCAGTCGGATGATGCTTGCAAAATGTAGGCCTTTGTATGTAAAATTTGGGTATCTAAACAGAGCTGGTTATATACCCTTTTCTGTAGTTCATGAAAAGATGCAGCCACTGCTAGAAGATGACTAATCTATTAACTTTCCCTATGGCTACAACGTGTCTATTATCTCCTTCTGTTGATTTGAAGGGTAGCCACAAAATTTAGTTTAGACTAGATGCCTAATTCTAAGTGGCTAAACTACCTGAGACTAATTCCACTCTTTCTTACAGTGGTTTAGTACTTCATTTTGTACATGTCACCTGGGCTGGCAAGCCACAGTAGTTAGCAAATTTCAAGGCCAAGAACTGGAGATAACAATAGAAAAAAAATAAAAAGAACAATTAGCTGAATTTTCATAACCTTAATTGCCCTAGGAGGAACTAATATTGATTGGAATTTGGAGTCTGGGAGGGGGACAGGTGTCTGGGACTTCTTTTTTTTTTTCCTTTCATAAGATTTTGTCCATCCCTAGAAATCTCATGTAAATTAGAAATATTGCAAGTTTTCTGCTGTGGCTGCTTCCTTGGCTAGATATGACTGGACTAACAAGCAGCATAACTAGTATATGATGACATATGGAAACAGCAGTACACAAATATACTCTGTGCAAGAGAATCCAAATCACAATCTTGGGCATTCATTGACTCAGCTAGGTTTGGCAAGCAGAATAGGGATTTATAAAAATAAGGTTGTGCCTTTCAGTGCTTTTCAGCTGATTTTGTGCTAAAAGAAACCTGAGGATCAGAGCAATGAGACACACAAGGCTAAAGTCTCTCAAATCCCTGCAGGCTTTATTATGTGTGTAAGGAGAGAGACAGCACATATTTCAGGGCTGGGGAAGCTATTGCACTTGATTTAAGGGTAATTAAAGTGTGTGAAGCAGAGATGACATGTGATGCGTCAAGACACCTTTTCTCCATTTTGCTTCCTGCTTGGCAAACTCATCTGCATTCTGAATGAAGGAAAATGTCTCATAGCCTTCTGCCTCTACCCTCGTAGGCTTTCTGTTCTGCTCTCCCCATTCCTCCTCACAGCTCTCCTACTCTGGGATTTCAGAGAGAATATCTGATATCTGGGTTTTGCTAGTAACCAGCTCCTTATTCCTTCCGTGGCTAAGTCAACAACAAAACATTTATTCCTATCAATAGTTTTTGGCCACGCTCTAGAGTGTAAAAATTACCAGTCTAGTGGACCATTGAGAAGAAAATAGCCCCTGCACTGGAACATTTTTTTTTAGCTTCTGCCTACCACACCAGTGCAAATGAATGCAGAAGAGAAGAAATGCTGTACTCTTTGGTGTTTTAAATCTGCCCACGACTCATTTAATTCCAATAAGTCAACAAAAGCCTACTTGAGAGTGAAGATTCGTTGTGAATATTCATTTCTGGAAGTGAATGAGTCTGCAGTTGAGCCCACAGTACTTGGAATGCACAGCCTGGATCTGATGGCTGACGGATGTGTGACAAAACAGGCACGGGATGACAGAGGAAGGGCTTCTTTTGCACTGACACAAGCAGTTCCATCCATGCTGCTGGACTCTGGGTCCCAAGTGTTCAGAAGACTGTTGTCTAAGACTCCTCTCTAAAAACTCTGTCTTGTGTATCTTGTAAGGGAGTTGAAGGCCATCCATGATTGCAAATAGATGTATTTACACTAAAGTAGAAAGACAGAGAGTGCACACAGTGTTGATAATTGTTTGCATTATTCCATCTGCCTAATAGCAGAACAAAATTACTGGCAGACTTGAGTTCACTGCAAGTGAAAACAAAAAGCTTAAGGCACTCACAGAGCCATTAAAGAGAAGAGAAGGTTTAGGCTTGACCTGTGACAGTCATTTGCCTCCTTTGACTGCACCTCTAAGTTGGGCTGAATCAAACTGAAAGTAATCATGGACTCAATGGTATGTCTCTGTGGGCAGCAGGTTGCCAAAGGGAGAGAGGACAGCAGTTCACGTCCCTTAAAAAGAAGGCATTTCTTTCACTGGTTCCTGATTAAAAAGGATGTGAGCTACAGAGCTATGTGGGGGAACCATGGGTGATGAGAGCCTTTGAGGGTTTTCACCCCATGAGTGATGACAGCCTTTGGGGTTTTTCACCTTATTGGTTTAGAAAGTGAGAATTCAAGCTGTGGAAAGGATACCATTTTGATTAGATTGTTTATGAGTGAGCGATGCTGCTGAACTAACCGATAAATAAACAGTAATTCTGGAGTAAGAGTCTGCAGGGAAAGAAACGTCCAATCCTTCCTCTGATAAATGTCACTCCAGTAGTATTGCTTTTGTCTCCTATTTCTGGAAGTAAAACTGAGGTATGTAGGTTAAAGAAAGGTTTGAAGGGAAATTGAAAGCCACAGAGTTGGGATCTATATTGTTTGACATGACAGATCACACCAGATCAGGCTGACTACTGTCACATCAGAAAATCAAGTTTAGATGCCTGTTCTGTTCTTTTTCACTAATGCCTGGCATAATGACCTTCCAGAGGCCAGTTAGTCAGGAGAAAATAGAAATGTCTGAAGGAGGATAGGGAGGGAGGGAGCGAATACAGCTTATAACACGGCCGTCATGGTGAAATTGCCAGTAACCAAATAATCTTGGTTAATTACCTTTGGATAATAAGGATTTTTTTATTAATATTATATTACATTGTGTGCATATGCACTTCTGCGCACCCCACATGTGTACATATGGATTCTCTCCTTTGCTGTGTATCTTTTGAAACAACACATCTAGTATGTTGCTAGAATGTCTAGCATTCGGTCACTTCTCCATCAGACGCCCCTGTTCTCCCCACAGAGATTTCCCTTGACAAAGGCTTCACAGCTCACCTCCCCTGAGTAACAGAAATGTAGTGAGGGTCTCGTCTGAGGTATTTAACAGAGGGCTCAATAATTCTGGTGGAAGCAAGGGTGCTCATACAAAGCTGTAATGACTAGCTGTCAGGGAGATGCATGGTGTCCTTTCAGCAACTGAACACAAACAGATGAGGGTGATGGTGGTATTTCTCCAGTCCTTTAATTAGAGTTATGTGATAGCAGAGGCACAAATGGAGATGTTTTCCATCATCTCTGGTGAGGAGGGAGGTAGGACAGAGAAGCTGGTTTGCTTTTGTTAGCCCCAGGCATCCTTTGCACTGTGATATGTGTTCACCTCCTCATTTTTATCACTCTCCGTTTAGCTGTTTATTTCTTCTTCTGTTTCTCCCTGCATTCCTTTCCCTTCCTTACCGCCTTCAGATCCCTAACAGGAACCTAGTTTCTATTTTAAATAACTGAAACCTTCCTTTTTTCCATAACAGATATCCCTGATCCAATTGTTCAGAACTGCAATAAACTTTAAAGACCACCTGTAGGGTTGTTATGTATAGGTAGCTCAGTGCTGCAAATAAAGGAAACCAAGACACAGTTAGAGTCAGTAAATATTCCTAAAAAGCTGAAAACAGAGCTCAAGAATTGTATTCCCAGCTCTGAACTCTCACCTATAGGTACTGTGCAGGTAAGTGAGCTCGTTTCCTCGATGTCGTGTACAACAACACACAAGCACAGACATGATGCAGTAAACAGAGAACCAGGGCTTTAGCATATGTATGTGAATCAAAGGCGCTCTACAGAAGGCAAGACGGATAGCTTTATTTCTAGCCCAGATATGAAGAAATTTAAAAAAGGAGGAAATATATACCTTTTCAAGTTCCTGTGGGAGAAAAAGAGACACCCACTTCCCTTCATTCATATTTCTGCCCCTCACAACTTTTTGCTTAAATCTAGTTTATCACAGGATCACCTGCATCTCTCTCCCCACACACAGCTTGAAAACAGAAGCTCTTTTTAGCTGATTACACTGGGGGAGCATGGGGGGAATCTCAGACCTTGCCCCCCACTACATCTTCTCCATGAAGTCCAAGGAAATATAAAGTCCCTTGTGCTAAATTCAGAGGTTTTGGCAGGTAGACAGCAACAACAGGAGGTGGAAACAGACAGCTGTGCAGGGGAGGAAATGGTGATATAAATACATGTTTAATTGCAGTTTAATTACAATTACTTACTAGGCAAAGTTTACTTAAATGCAGTGTAATTAGAGTGAGACCTTGATTTAATCACAGCCTTATCAGGTATGGTTACTACTATTTTCTTCCGCTTCCTCCTCCTCCACCTCCTCTTACATTCCCTCTCCTGAACTTGCCCAAGGAAATTAAAAGCCAAGGCTTGAAGTAAGCAGAAGGTATCCATCTTGGAAAGTTTTCAGTTTCCTGAAAATTCATTTGCCAGGTGGCTACCAGCCCAGAATTTTCTCTCTGGAAATTGTGAAAGCCCCACTCTGTCCTGGCAAGCCGTTATTCTTCCTTAGCAGCTAATGATAATGGATCCTCATTAGCTGGGAATGACTTATCATGAATATAATTCATCATTGATGGCAGACCTCATAACCCATCTGCTCACAAAGAGTAAATTATATAGCCCAGTCAGATGAGATGGATTGTTCTTTCTGATCTACCTTTGGAGTGTCTCCACATCCTGTTCCAATCAGTACATACTTTGTCTTCGCTCCATGATCTAGGTGAACATGAGGAGAGACATTTGGGCAAAACCTCTTGAGCAGCTGACCCCCAGTTTCATCATTCACCATTTTCCCTCTTCTACTGCTGCTTCCTTCTATGATCCTTACCATGAGTCTAGCCATGGCAGTAGCTTACTTGTTTAGTAGACAAACACTAACATGAGACATCTCCTGTAGACCTGTTGATAGGCTTGCTCCTGCATGAAAACTTTCCCACTCTAATTGTTATAGCACGCAGCTCTTTCTTGGATGTTGCATGTTTAAAACACTGTTAAGCACTTCCAACCAGAATAGGAAAGGGGAAGGATCATTCTTCTGCTCTCTCATCTGAGGGCTACTTTGCCTCCACTCACCTTCCCTAAGGGTTAGTCATCATGTGGCTGTAAACCACTCCTGAGAGCACAGTTATTTCCACTCTTCACCATAAAGGACAGCGTGGCAGACTGCAGTGGGATGGGAAATATGCACATCAATTTGCCAAAAACACATGGCACGTGTGGTCAGGTGGTTAGGCTGGGATAAGAGTCTCTAAAAGAGCATGGATTCAGATATTCCTTTTTGGTCTGCTATAGAATCACAGAATCATAGAATACTCAAGGTTGGAAAAGACCTCAAGATCATCAAGTCCAACCGTCCTGTTGCCTGTACGCTGCTTTGAATTGAAACAAATTTAAGTATTTCCACTCGGCTCTGTGAAATACACATCACATCATATATCTACATACTGATGTTATCCCAAACATTTCTCAGAAAAATCTCACAACCCTCTACAAGGATAGACGGAATAAATTCTGAGGTATACCAAGTATTTTGGTGCAGAGGAGTGGTGTCTAGTCCACCACAATGCCAGCCCTTGGCAGGCAATTCAAATTTCTACCACTGCCTCAGTTGGCAGCTACCACTGAGGTCCAAATATTTTGCTTACATTTAGGGATCTCCTGTCTGCTCTTGGACAGTTCTGGAGAAGGTCTCTAGAGGTTGTTTACTCTCCAGGTGACTCTGAAGTCCATAAGCTGTCAGCAAGTTTGCTGACTTCAGTGAAAGTATCATTTGCTCCTTCCATGTCAATACCAGTTCATTCACGTTGCCTTACTTTGGATCTCTCAGTCTTTTTTTCCAGCAGCTCTAAACAATCAGAAAAGTTAAATCTATCCATAAAACTGTAAAGCTGTTCATTAATTAATGCGTATTTTATTCTGCCATTTAACCACACTGGCCTTGCCTGAAGGAAAATTATGAACTGCTAAGGTCTTTGCTCAGGGAACCAAAACCAGAGACATGCAAGCTTTTCCCTCCCTCCTTTTCTGTCATTATTTGCTCTGCTTTCTTTCTTTTTCTTTGTCTTTTTTTTTTCCTCCTCTTCTTTTTTTCAGATGCTCCTGACATTTTAACAGACTCTCTGATCATTCCAGGTGACATGACCATCTTTTGTAATGTTCTTGTCATGATTCATCTGGATGAGAAAAAAGTAGCAAGAAAAAAATGAGAGGAAGTTTTAATTTTCACCGTCCTTCCTCTCCTGGCCCCAAGAACATGTCCCTCTCTATGTCATTTAGACTGGTGCTCTTCGTGGGGAGGAGCTCTCTCCCCATCATAGGCTTTTTAAGAGCTGAGGGTCACTGAGTCCTTCGTTCACCTGTGAAGTGGGTAAATAGGCTGTGAAATCTATTTACCCTGTTGTACTGGGCTGTGTGTTGCAGATCACAATAAATTACACTGAACCAAATGGATTTCTCCTCCTGTTTTAATATTTATTTGGCAGTGAATTTTTAATAGGGAGGGAGTTCCACTTGTCGTTCTAAGAATGCCAAGCGAGCAAAAGCAGGAAAGAAACAAGCTTAGAGGAATGGATGCAAAGCATTGGAGGAGGGAAGAGAAGAAAGATGGAAGGAGAAAAAGGGAATGAGAAAGGAAAGGGGAAAAGGGGAGGAGAACAGGGAGGCAATAGTCACTGCAGCATCTTTGAAGATGAGTTTCTCAGGTTACAGCAGCTTTGTGTAGCTCCCTGCCCTCACAGAAGCGAGCAGCTCACACACAGCAGAGAAGTAAAGAATCCTGAGAAAGAGCTTTTGACCCAAAGGTACTTGTACCCTTCCAGAGTTCACTTCTCACATCAACACTTTCCATCAACCCAAATAAATTAATCGATCATTTGTGATTTTTTTTTTTTTTTTTTTTGGCAAAGAAAGGAAACTGTGGTTATGGTCCAAAATCCATAAATACATTCTGGTACCGTCTGTGACTGAGAGAAAGGGATAGAGAGTCACTGCAGAGAGACAGATACAATTGACTAGAAAAAGAGATGGTGCAGAGAGATACAGCAAGTGCCTCAGATAGATGACAAGCATTAGATAGAGTGGATATATAGTTAAAATTAAAAAGATGGATGCTATGAGTACTCATGGGAAGATACCTTGGACAGACGTTCTGTGAATAGATGTTGCAGGAAGAGGAATATTGTTAGATAGACAGACACTGTCTGGGAAAAATGGGTAAGGCAAGAAGTAATGCTGCAGCCAGGCACATAAAGATTGATTCTGTTGATAAATAAATTCTATAAATAAATTCTACAGAAAGATATTTCAGTAGCCTGCCATCTATGAATATTTGACACACACGTCTAAGGAACTGCATAACACTTCATCCAAAATAAACGTAACCAAGCAGCTACTGTACGTGTGTGCCATCATACTATTTAAACATTTAAGAGATGTTAGCAGCTGCAACAAAAACAGCAATTTATCACTTGATTCAAAGCTCGTTTCACCCTGATGGACACATCATTGATGGCCTGGCAACAGCATGGCAGAAAAGGCCAGGCCAGCAGGTAGACAATTAAGTGCTGAAGCAACATTGGATAAGTAAAGCCCCTGCTGGGAGCTCCATTCCCAGCTCTCCCTAGCTACCTTATTGACCTCAGCGAGCAGTTGCAAGTCCTGCTACTGAGTGTCGTGGCAGCAGCGCAAAACAGCCTGTTCTCCTGTAATAGGCTTTGGGCAAGAGTTCTTGTCTACAGGGGCACCTGCTGAGGCTCTCAGGCTTACTCTCATGCCAGGCAGATGCTGTCCAAATTGAGAGCCTTTCCAGGGAGGCAGATCCTGTTGTGATTCCAGCGGTCAGAATTCCTGAAAGATGCCAGAGTCCAGGGCATCTGATGAGTGAATGTAATTTCGTACTTTACATCTTTTCACCCTTACTATGTCTGTCCTGTCTCACCTCAGACCTTTTGTGAGCCTTACAGAGGGCCCATTTCCTTGCTGTGGTCTAGACTGAAGTTTTCAGTATTCCCACTGAATGGACTTCTGTACTAGTTACTGTTTTGTTCATCTCCATAATCATCTCTGTAACCTCTGTTTTGACAGGATCTGTCCTTTTGTTGATTGCTGACCCCCATGCCAGGGATGCTCATTTAGGGGTTATTGGTCTCTACTTTACATGTGTTATCACAGTGCCCTTGAAGCAGACAAGTTCCTTCTCAAGGTGCTGGTAGGCATCCTCCAGGCTGCTTCTAATGCTGCTTGTTCAGCACAGTCAGCCTGTGCTCTGAACCCTCTGAGAGTTTATGAAGCACCTCAAAGTCAGTCTGGCTTATGCCAGAGTCGATTTGCTCAGTTCATTTTCTCTGTGACCTGAACATGGCCAGTATGGAAGTCCACAGCAAAGGAAAGACAAGCACTTTAACCTCAGCTCTTCGGCAGCACCTCTTCCCACTGCAGTTAGTGCTTTAAAACAGTCCTTACCACAAACTGTTTGATTTCAGTTCTTGCTATCACAGGCATTCTATTATGTATATGTTTTATATATAGTTTTATCTAATGCATGCTCTTAAAATCTCACAGAAAGAACTCCATAAACTGTCTTTTAGCTTGCTATGGTGCTGCCTTCAGGGCCCAGATATTCGTTCGTGGGGAGAAGAGGACATGATATATATTTTAATGGCTTCAAACACCAAATTAAATTTGAAATTAGCATTGAACTCTACCATCCATTTCCAGTAATGATGCTTAATGTTATCGTGAGAGAATGAAGTGCTTTACATGGTAGGTGTCAATCGAGTCTTGTTCAGGAAGTTGTCCAAGGGCTCTTGGGTACAACACGCTGGGAAAGTGATTAAAACCCTGTCAGGTTAAGTGAGAATAGTATTTTTGATTTTCTCCTCTCCCCTTCATTTCAGTCTTTCCTAGCAGCCAGTTTCTATCTCCAAGGATATATCTTGTAATAATAATTGCTTGTTATCAGTGGATATTTTCCAGTACAGCAAAGATATCTAAATCCAAAGTCTCCAACAGAGAAAATTGATAGGTCTGAGTTTAAGGAGTATTAGGTTAATCTATCTCAGAGGAGACCCTCTGTAAGAAGTGAAATATTAGGCATTTCCTGACTATAGGGAGTAGCATGGGATGAGGGTATGCCAAGCTTCTGAGTGGGCAGACCTTAAAAGCAGAAAGGGAACAAATAGCTCAGGAAATTTTCTTCTTCCTTGATTGTCTCCCCACAGACTTCTCTTGCATTGGAAATGTCTAGAACAGCATGAGAAAATGGAAGCAAGCATCTCTCTGAAGCTAGAACTGTTGGTTAGTGGTGCCTGGCTTTGCTCCTCTGTCATCACAGATCTTTGGACATACAGTTTACCCATTTTGCTTAAAAAATTTACTCTCAGCAGCTTAGGTTAATGTGACTATTATTGTGTGAGTGTATTTAATTCTGGGCTTTTTTTCTCCTAAATTTATAGGAGGCCATGCAAATGCCATAATGCCCATCCATGGAGTAAGCGTGTAAGGCTCTCACTGCAGTTGCAATTATGATCAAATGTTTGTCATTGCACAGCAATCCTTACTCACTAGCAAACTAATAAATACTCTGTTAAGGACCTAAGCCTTGTACCTTCGCCAAGTTTTGACACAGGGCATATTTCTCATGTCTTGTATTCCTTAAAATTGTTCCACTGGCTGTTCACTGAATTTGGAATCCTTAGCTTCCTGTTCGGAAAACGACAAGATTTAAAGTGCTATTGTTCCCTGCCTCAGAAAAGGCTGCAAAATTAGTGGTGAATGATGCTGTTCAGGAGTTCGGCTGCTCAGCTGGGACATGCCGGTGCAGCTCCATGCACATCAGCAGAGCTTTTCCTGATAAATCATCAGACTGCTTCCTTTGCTCTCAGAAAGCAGGATGGGTTGTTTCAGGCTGCAAAGCTTGTATGTAAAGTAAATCCATTGTTATTGAAAAGTGATTGATATTGTTGGAAAGCCCAGAAAGATAAGCTGATTGGTGGGTAAGCAATGGAGTGTAATAGCCCTGAGAAAACTGCTGTGTAATAACAGCTTTGATTCCTTGCAGGATAAAACTGTATAATGTTGCCATCCTTCCTGTACCTTTCATGTGTACAGCACTTCATATACCCTAAGCATATTACTTTGTCATCTGGACTGATATCTAGTCTGATCCTCCTGGGCTTTGCTAGTCTGCTTGTGAGAAGTGTGAAGTTTTCAAACAAAGTTTTAGGCTTAAGGTAACATCTAAATTATAGATTTTTGAAATCGCCTTGGCAGTGTTTCTTGATAGGCTGCTTTTTGAGCTAAGCTGATAACCCATCTTGCCTCAGAGATGCTTTTTTTCTCCTTGGTACTGAATTGCGTGTATCATGCACCATTAAATCCGACACAGTTTATCTGCAGGTTGGCTGTGCAGAAAAGGAGAAATTCCAGCACAAGTCTGGCAAACTCAGGGTAAAGTCAGCGGCAGTCTGATTTGGCTGCACCTCTTCTACCATCTTATTACCTCCACCATCCTGAAAGCCTGGGTTCTTCAGCAGCATACAGCATTTTTTTGAAGGGTTATCTGTTACTGATGCTAGAAATGTTATCACGCAGGTACCTGTGGAAAGTTGGTGAAGCAAAAAGGTGTGTAGAGAAAATAATGCCATCGTGGTTTGATGCAGAAGAGGCAACAAGAAGAGAGATTCTACCACAGCGCATAGCAGTCAGAAACCCTGTATACGTTCATGAATGTTACCTTCCCAAATGCATTCCCTCAGTAAAATGTGTGTGCGTATTCTAGCACTTGAATTTGTGCTGTTTGTACTGGCAAATATAATTTTTGTGGGCTTTTTCAGTGCCTTGGGGGAGAATTCATGAGCCAGAACAGCTCACGATCTGGTCTTTTCCTGGTGTTTCTGTTCCTGGAAGACAGAATCCACCATGAGAAGAGCAGATGTCACTTTATTTTGGTGCAATAAGCAGCTTCCTGAAGCAAAGAGACAAAACAAGGTGCTAGGAAAACATAAATACAAAGGCAAATTCCAGGAAATACAAGATTCCCTGACTAAAGAGGTTTTCAGGTCCAGTGGAACCAGCATGCACGAGTCCTCAGCCTTTGTTTCCTCAGGCTGGATGGCTGACTGTTTCTGCTAGACAGGCTAGCTGGACAGCGTAAAATCAGAGGCCAGACTGGGTACAGAAAATCTGGCAGGTGGCAACAGTTTCTTTCCATTCTGAATAATCTCCCCTTCACTTTTATGCCTTCAGTTGTTTTCAGTACGGCAAGAATTACAGTGTTTTTCTTTGAAATACAGCCTGGCAGCTAATCTTTAGTATTACTGAGCACCTCTCCCTCCTTCTGATGTCAGCAGGAGTCCTACATCCTCATCATTCCTCCAGCTAAACTCTACATTTCTGTCTGGCAGAATCATGAACACTCATTTCTTTCCCTAAAAGAAATGAGAAACTTGCTATTTTCTTTACTGAAGTCTTGGTTTGCTGAGAGGAGGTTTTGGACCAGACCCATCAAGGTTATTAAGTACCTGTTTTCTTATTGCTTTCAGTAGAGAGAAAGGCACTTACATAGAAGAGGCAACTAAATAGCTTCGCATCTTTGTTCAGAAATAGAGGGGTGGTGGAGGGCTTCAGACACACCCTGGCTCTGCCACCATGCCATAACCTTGCCATCCAGGGAGAGTGATAGAGCCTGCTGTGTCCATGTTACTGGGGAACTAAGGCAGAGAAAGAAAAGCAATTTGCCCCAAGTGACTGTGAACCCACCGAGTGCAGAACCTGTATCTCTGAAACATAAGTGTTTTAACCACATGATTCAATTTTCCCTTGATGCACAGCCTGACATATCTTTTCAGTCACTTACTTTGCACGCAAGAACTGACCTTTTATCATTTTTGGTTGTAAATCTGAGGGTGACTTTAAATGCTCAGGGTGGTTCACTACGAAGTGATTGTTTCACTGCTCTGCAAACTGTGCTCTAATTTGTCCCATCCATTCAAATACATGTCTTATTTTGATTAAATGAACACTTTTGTCAGTTTATGTTGCTTCAGCTTTCACTGAGAATATGTGCGCTTCTGTGATGTGTTAGTATTCTTTTAATAATTTTAATGGGAATTTATATACATCTATATAAATATACACACACATATTCACATACAGAAAAAGTAAGAAAATGTAATTGCCATTTTCAAGGAAAACACATAGAACATTTTGGAAGGCATGTGAAAATTGATTTTTATAAAATATTCAGGAAATACTCATGTTAACAGAGGTTTTAAAAATGTTCCCTGCTGGGGAATTGATAGATGCTACAAGCTACAAATGGTTTCATTTGGAAACAACATTTCACTGTTATACAGGTGAAACATTATTAAAAACCTACAAGAGGAACACAGAAAAGTATTAGGAGTTCTCTTGTACAACAAACAACAATGGCAACTTTCATACGTACTTTACTGTGTTCTTTTTGCAAGGCGATGCTGTGCTCTTAAATCACAACAAATGGTGGTTGTTTTTCCTCTTGCCTCTGTTTACTGGAAATCATATGGTCCTGGCTGGTAGGTCCTTCTGGCACAAAGAATCTCGTTAAACTCTGCTAGAGTTCTGATGTAGGACAAAGGTGGACCTTCAAGTCTGTGTCAGCTCTCCATGCCTGTTGTTTCTCTTGTATGCTACACCACTAAAATTCATCGTTGCAATTCCTGACAGACAGATTTTAGGAGGCAGGGAGAGGATAATGAAATATTTGCTGTTCTTCATGAAACATCTGTCTGGGTTTTGGCAAGATCAAGGAATTAGCAAGAGTTGCCACTTGTATGCTGCAGCTGACATTTTTTATTGTACTTAATGGAGTCCAAAGCATATGCAAATCAGCTGTGTAATGAGTGAGGTTAAGCAAGGTTTTGGATTTGGTTCCATATGGTGCTAAAATCATAATTGATCAGAATGTTTTGAAATATATTGAACACGAGTGTTCAGATTTGTTTTATCTGAATCTCATTATGCCTGAGAAAATATTTAGGATGAGGGCAGAGGCTGAAGTTTTAACCTGGATATATTATCAGTTATCTATGATCACACATACTTCATCAGATGGTTCTGCTATAAAGCCCACTTCAATTTGCTTTAAAGGCAAGATAGGTTTCTTTGACCTTGCCTTCTCTGCATTTTGTTCTTATGCGTACGTACACACACAGAGTGTCTCTCTCTCTCTCTTTCCTAATTATGATATCGACTAAATGCACTTCTTTTCTACAGGAAAGGATAAAAGAACAAGTTACATATCAGTCTCAGAACCTTTGACACTACAGAAAGTTTCTCAGATCAGTTATGATGAACATCTCTGGAGTAAGGTGCATAAATTTTAGGGGGATTGTGATTTTACAGATTTGTGTTGAATTGATTTCAAGAAATCTGTGATGACACAGGACCTTGTAGAGAAGAAATTACTTTGAGAGGTGGCCATGTTGACTGATGTCCATCAGCTGGAAACTCTTAGGCTTCAGTGCTTTGTCGTCATGTTGGCCTTAAATTAATTGTTTTCAGTGTGTTCCAGAAACTGTTTTCTGTGACCCTTAAGCTGAGATTTGCCTGAAGGCTTTCCTTAAAAGCAGAATTCAGTGGTAAATCCCACATGGTGCGATTCCCTCTCCCTTTTCTGGACACTCCAGAATAATTCTTTTTACCAGAGCTCAATACTTTTAGTTCTGGTTGTTGTTTACCCATATGAAGACACATGATTGTGAAGGAAAAAAGAGCTGTGCAGAAGAGTTTCTCAGACAGTCATTCCTTACTTTAAAAGGTGCAAGATGGAGTCAGGTTCATGTGGAACAGGAATATGTCCATATTTCCCTACTGAGAATCAAAGATCTTAACTTTTGCCACACAGTTTTGCTTTTAGCTTCTAGTTTAAGGTCTCAAATAACTGATGATAACACTTTATGATTTAGATAACCATTTCTGCCTGCCTATTGACCATCCTAATATATCTCCAATCCTACCCAGATGGTCCAGGTCCCCTTTCAGGTGACCTGCTGCTTTGACAGCAATCAGCTGAAGGCTAGAGTCAAAGAACTGCTTTGCCCTAGACAGATGCCAGCTCTTTCCTTGAGGCTGTTTCCCCTTGAATGCAGTAGCATCAAGGTTCAGCGATCATCTATTGTTATCTCTCAGCTAGCTGTAGGAGTATCTTCTGTCAACCTCCTATGTCTTGTAATGAAAATTGTGAGCTGAATACAGAGCAAACCACGTAATTGTGTGGATGTGTAGGTGTGTCAATGTCTGAGTGTATGCATATATACATATATGTGTATCTATTACTTACCTATCTGTAAGGGAAGATAGATAAGGGATAGCAATCTACTTTGTGTGCTTGTATAGACATATTTACATACACACACAGAGACATACACATCTGTCCTAGATAGATTCTCTGAAACGTTAGAGTGGTTATCAACTGAAAATAGATTTTCATGAAGAAAAGCTAGCAACCAAGAGGTTGCTTTCTCCTCCGAGGGGTATAGTCATTGGAATTTAGTCATTTACAGCAGTTGTTAGTTCAGTCAGGTAGTTAGATGTCTCTCTGTCATCTGGTGTACAAGCAAATATTTGCATGCATAGTTATCTGACCCAAAAAATACCCTGTACATAAACCAGATATGTTAGTAAAACACAGTCTGGACATGTCTTGGCCATCTTAAAACATTTTGCTTTCAAAACCCCAAATCCTTTAAGTCATTCAGAGAGATCTAAGGGATATATAGCTATGGAACTAGGACTTTTGAAATTAAATGTATAGAACAAATTACCAACCTTGGATGAAGTCAGTGGAATTATATGAAACAGCACCAAGGGAAACAAGAACCCAGGAGAACATGCTTGCCTTTGCATTATTTATCCTCAGCAGTACAAATTTTCAAATCAAGACAAAATCTTTCAACATTTCTTTCCCCCCTACAGTGCCAATGTCTCAATTACTGGAAGCACCCAAAAGCAATTACAGGGATTCCAATAATCTTCCTGTATTACTGTGGCTGGACTGCTAAGTATCATCAATAACGTGATTATCATTTTGAGAAGAAATTGCTTGAGGTAGAGAAACTGTGAGAAAAGCTCCCAAACACTTTCCAAATCACATTTGCAGCAACTCTTACATTATTCAGTGTCCTAATGAGTTCTGTTAGTCTCAGTAAATACCTTCCCATACAGGGGGACTTGACTGCTCATATTTTGCAGGAAGCTTAAGCTGTAGAAAACCAAAATGTTATCTGGTTTGGAAGCATTTCTTCTGATTTTTAAACTCAGAGTGAAATCCAAGTCACTGACAGTGCTGCTTGGTGGACAGTTATTGTCCCATCTATTTTATGTCACCCATCTTTTATTTCCTGTGTTCATCTGGGGTCTGCACCAACTGTCACAGCTCCATTTTTTGGCAGACTCGTATCTGTTCAAGTCAGTGGGTTTTATTAATGCTTACAAGACTACAGCTATAGAATGCTAAAGATGCAATGCTAGCACTGATATATAGATTGGCTCTCCATTAGGAAGAAATTAATGATTGTTTGTAACACTGAATCCACAGCCTTTGGCTTCTCACCGGCTTTCCCATCCTGCAAGTCTAAAGACCAGCCCATGAGAATTGTATTGGTTAGCATTAGAAATGTGCCTGGATTTGAACTGAGATATCTGGAATACAGAAATGTCATGTAATGTCAAGCCAGTACCCTTCAAATAGGAGAATAATGCCTGCTTGTCCTCTATACAAACTCATCTTTCACAGCAGGATCAAAGCTGTACCAGTAGCGTGATGTAATTCAAGTAAATGCAGTTCTTCATATTCATACAAGGCTTTTTAATTTTCCAACGATGTGTAATGAAAGGTGTGTATTCAACACCTCCTCTGCTCTTACAGCAGTCATCAGCCATCTTCTTGCCAATACAGGGAACAGAAACAGTCATTCCTGAGAAGATTAGGAGAGCTTCTGCCAGATGCAAGTAAAACGCTGTCCAGGGCTAAACTGTTGCAAGCCTGAATGAACATTAGGGGACAGTATTGGCCAGGAGTCAACCTGCTTCTTGCTCTTCTTGCTCTTCATGCTCTCCCTTTATCTACAAGTTGTCTTCTTTGGTCTCAAAATTATAAAGCCACACTTGCTCCTTACGTACCTAACTGGTGCACCAGACATCCAGTTTTAATCTAGGCAAATCAATTATAAATATTACAGCCTACAATTACCCTGGGAACTCCTCAAAAACTAATTAGTATGAGTCTTAGCAATGAATTACCCCTTTTTCTTGGCTATTTGCAGCAGGAAGAAAAAAAATCCCAATAACCTGCACTCAGAAGGAGACCAAACATCTCCTAGCCACAGCAAACAGAATTCAAGGCAGTGTTTAATTATGTTCATATTGTTCATGAAAGGATGGGCTGCAGTGGGATGAAAGCCAGGGCACCTGACATCGCCTAGGGCTGAGCACGCATTTTCTCAGGAGATATTGTAAGATGTGAAAGTCCTTGGCAAAGAGTCTTTGGAAAGGCAAATCTCACGGGAGCCTACAAAGTTCAAATTATTGTTGTTCACTGTGTAGCAACAAAGGAGGCAAATGAAGTAGTTCTTTAAGCTGGAGCCATCTTGCAACGGTGAATAGCTGACTCCCTCCCTTGGCGAGGTCGGGAACTAAACAGACCCTTGTCTAGCTTTTCTCAGGCACGAGGAGAAGTCAGGCTGCTCTCTGGGGAGCTCCTGAATTGCAAAGATCAAATTGGAAAGTCGTTACAAGTGTGCACCACACCTTGTAGCAAGTGAATCAAGACACTAAGGGTGGACTCAAGCCCTTCTTCATCGGCATCTTGTTGCTATAGTGTATTTCTTCCAGGTGTAATTAACTAAAAGCATAATAGTTTTTTTCATTTATGTTCTAAAATACTACTTTACGAAACTATTACAGGTAGAACTGTACTCTTGAATAACTACAAATGCGTCTTCTTGAGATTCACTTTAGATTCATTACAAGACTTGAGAAGCAGTGTTCCTGAAAAATACTTTTAATAAAACATATGGATTCCTCAAAAGCAAAACTGTGCAAGATCACACACCATTTTCAATTCAGTGGCACAGGTGGAATTATAATGTCACCAAAAAGCAGGGCAAGGCAATCCCAATTCACTGCAGAGCAGGCAGCATAACTTTAAAAGCTGCAGGACACCTTACTTACCAACATGTATATAATTGTTTGTATAATTGGTAAACTTTGTTGGAAAAGAACAAGATTCTCCTTCTGCACAGGTGATAACTGTGGTCAGGGTCCTCCAGTCCCCTGCTTGAGTGGAGAAAAAGCACACCCTTCTTTCAGGTGAATGCTGTAATTGCTGAGAACTGGGCCTGTTTAAGTCAGACATATATCTTTTTTCTGTTTTCTCACTGGGAAATGTCCGGTGTTTTGAAAAATTTCAAGAAAGCCATTTCCTGCCTTAGTCTATGAACTGTATCAGGGACATGCTTGGCTCCCTATACACAGCCTATTCCCTGCATTGGGCAGCTTCCAAAGGATTGGGACAGATGGTGATGGAGAGAAGTTTTAGGGAAAGCAGAATATGGGGTTACAGACAGGGTGATTATGCAGCTACTGGGATGTTATTTTTCACTGCTGAGAGAAGATGAAGACATGTTTGCTTGTTTGTTGATACATTCTTCCCAGGGAGTCATTGATATGTCCATTACCAGCGGTGGTCCCCAGACAGTTTTTTCCTCCTTTTTTGTGTGAAGCATTTAACCACTCACTTCCCAGCTTCATTCTGGCAAGACTGCAGCAAATTTCAAAAGAGTGAGAGGAGCGATACGAAAAAAAAAGTGCTCCATTTCCTTCTCTAATGCGCTGCAACTGTGGTGCCTGTCAAGTGAAGGTCAAGCAGCAACCCTGAACAATATTCACAGATTCCTTAAGAGGGACAGTTGTCAGAGCCTGTTCTTTCCAGCAGAAAAAATGAAACACATTCTATTTTGAGCCAGTCAGTAGAATATACAGAGAGCGAGTGACCTACCACGCCAGCAAAATAGGAGTGAAAAATCCTAAGAAATTACTTAGGACATTTTTAGTTTTTCTCCATACCCTGGAAGTATATGCACAAGTGAAGGAGAATTATGTATGAAAGAGAGATCATCGATCCTTCTCATGTACAGCATGTAGCTATAGCTTATCAACCACAACATAAACTGACTTTTCCTATGGGCAGTTCAGCAGGACAGCTGACTTGCAAGGTTTCTGTCCAGCTGTGACCTAACAGGTAGGCTGCCTTAGAATGAGGGGTTTGCAGGAAGAACCTGAAAGAAGTGTTTTTCAGTCATACCAGAAAGCTCCAGTTATGCTGGCATGTAAGGAAGGACTGGGCTCACTTGTCCTTCTCCTCATGTTAAGTCAGCAAAAAACCAGAATCATTCTACAGGGTAGCAAAGACTGCTTGCTTTCCGAAACGAAGCAAGTAAACAAACAAACACACCCACATACAAAAGGAGAACTAATTAAGATCAAGTCATATCTCAATAAACATGCAAATTAAAAATCAAAACAAAGAAATTCTATTTATCACATCATAAAGTTGCAAATTGCTCTTGTGGCTCCCATCGGCTGGAATAGATGACTGCTACGAGGCTGGAGGTTTTGAATTAGTAGATCAACCAACATGCGTACAAGTTTTATTGTGGTAAATGGGGGACTGTTGGCTGTAGATATATTACCAGCCTTCCCTCCCCCTCTTCTGTACTGCATTCACATTCAGCGGTATTCACAGACTATATTTGCCTTGGAGTTCTGTAATGTAATGTCATTGGTTTCCCTCACTGTTTACCTTCTGTAAGACAACATCCTTATTCTTTGGTATATCTGTTTCACATCCCCTGCGTTTTTTTGTCTTGTTTTGATTTGATTTTTGCCGGGGGGGGAGGGAGGATTATTATGCAGCTCTTAAAAATCACATTAAATAAAACAAAAAACCAATCAAAAATACCAAATACCTTCCCCTAACAAAAAACTCCACAACTCTTCGTTGGAAAAGAGAGAAAGGCACACTTTCTGCAATGGTATGTAATAGTCTAGGTCTTGGCATTTCTGCTCAGTGCATGTTTCACCATTTGCATTCTCTCCTAAAGGAGCTGGTCTTTGTGATGTGGAGAGGCAGCATGCAGTGACTTTGGCACCTTCATTAGTGGGACTTTCGGACTCCCCAGCATGCCACATGTTGCCACCTCTCCTCTTTCAGAAGAACTTCTTACCTGCTGGTTTGATCTAGCCCATTTCTATCGCTTTCTTACGTGTTTTAAATATTCCTGTAGCAGAAAGTGATTTCTTGGGATGGAAGATTCCACACAGTAGAGAGATGTAGCTGGTTTGTAAAGTTTAGTAGTGTGTTAAAGAGCCTGTCAACTTTTAAGTCACTGGTGCAATTACTGCCTGCTTTGACAGCGAGAGGAAGCTGGTGGCATGTACTTGCTCTTTGGTAGTTCTTTATGTGATTTGCAGTGGTGGCATCAATCCAGTGGGTATCAGTCCATATAGGAGAAAATCCAGTGGGTATCAGTCCATATAGGAAAAACCGCTACTAAAGTCAGTGCTAGTTGGTTTGCTCATTCACTGTCATAGCAAAGGGAAGAACAAACTAGGAAGAAAGTCTGCTTTCCTGACATCTGAACACAATCTGGGCACTTTCTCACTTGTGGGGAACCTCTCACTGCAGTATATCTGCCCACGTGTTGAATTGTCATGGTCTTGGTGTTTTGTGTACCATGTATTTCGGCAACATGACAACATCCATCTTGGAAGGGAGAGCTTTTGTAGTTCATTAATGGTTTTGTGCATAAATACTTGCTTCATAAAGACTGTCCCTTCAGTCTTCAGTGTAAGGAAATGATAGGTTTTTGTGTTTTTCTGTTTCGTTCTCTGATTGTTTTCTTCCAGGTTTCCCTTCCATATTAAAGTGCTTTTGTGCTGGAAGTCATTTTCCCTTTTTGTCAGAAATCCAGTCCTAAAATCACCTAAGTTACCAAAAAATTCAGAAGGTCCTCTGTTTTTTGGATTCCCAGTTTTAAGGAATAATAGGAATTTTATTTTTTAATTGTTATCCTGTTAATGCAAAAATTTGACCTTCAGTTCCTAGGTTGCAAACTGAAGCATTTCATCTGTAAAATATCCGTGAGTTGGGTGGCAGCTATGCTCTGTCCCAGTGGCATTAGCAGCTCCTCCCAAACATACAAGTGCAATATTGAAAGTAGATACTCTTTGGTTCTTTTTGATTGCAAAGCTGCAAGAGCACAGCTTATAAATGAAAAATCTAGTTCCCCTGAGTTTAGTCAGCTTTGAACATTGTCACGGGTACTTGGTATGATGGTAATTCATGCCATGCCTGCATATGAAAAAAAGGGAAGAATTCAAACCCATGGTCAGACGCAGTGGAGACCACTGCTTGTTGCTGTTTGTGCTGGGAGATTTGTCCTGGTTTGTTTGCTTTGTTTCATGTCACATACTCAATTTCAGTATGAGTTCCTCCTGACCCAGATTTCTGAGCAGACTGAAGTGGAGCCAGAAACTGTAAAAGTGCATAATTATTCTTTTATTTATTTTTAAGCTGTACAGCTCTATTAAGCTTTCAGAGACTGCTTTATACCCAGCCTTTGAAGTAAACTAAGCCAGAGATCACCCAGAGAAGGAGAAGTGAGTTGACACTGCTTGTTTCTGCTTGCAGAGTAGGCTGTATACAGTTAAGAACTGGAGTCTCAAAGCTAGGAAAATCTGATGCCTTTTTTGGAGTGCAGAAGAGAGAAGGGATCAATACATCCAAAAGCAATACTTTACACCTTTGGTGTGTTCTGAAACCTCAGAAGCTGGCACTGCTGTGAAACAGCTGAGAGCTGGAATATTATTCTGGGTACTGACATGGAGATGAGCAGACCACACATTAAAGCTGTGTATGCTCCATCTGCCAAGCCATTCATTCATCCCAACTTGAGACAAATTAGAAACTATGGCCCAGTGGCAGAAGATTATAATTCCTTTCCCAGTCCCCCAAAGCAATACATTCCTCTGCTTTGAGTCTGATTGAAAACATTGACCTGGAGGTGAAAAACACAGTATCTGTCCTCCTGATTCATCCACATTCTGATCCAGGCAGCACTGAAACCACAGGCTTCCTTCTGGTCTCAAAAAATTACCCAGCTGCCCTCCTGGGCTAAGGACCAAATGGGAACTAGGCAGCTAGGTAGAAGACCTTATCCCCCAGAGCCATCGAGTCTATTGGCTACAATTCTGCCATAAATATAGCATTAAGCTAACCTAATACAATATGTATTGAAAGTGCACATGTCAAGAAAGCCTATGACAACTCCCGTAAGAAAATGGCAGGAGGCTAAGGTGGTGTAACCTGCCCTTTTGAGAGCCAGACGACGTAGCTGTGACATCCATTTAGAGTCTCTCCTCAGCCATTCAGACTTGCCTCTGAATTTGGCCCTTGCTAGGGAAGTCATGCTGTCAAAGCCTTCTCATGCTCCCTTCGAAACACAAACACTCCTGGTATTTTTGCCCTCCTTGGTGCCACTGTGCTCAAAGATCCAAACACCTATGTTTTTTCTTTGTGTTGACTTTTGTTAGCAGTGCTCTGAGCTTGCATAAAACAAGAGGAAAAGATGCCAAAGCACTTCAACCACCTGGATTAGTTAGGTCTTACACTAAACATGGAAATACAGCGAGGTGGATGATGATTAAACCAGCAACCTTCTGGAAACTGAATACTTCCTCTTCTACTATATTTCAGCTGCTATAACCTTGTAAGTGCCTTAAGGCAAGAATGATATTGTCTGTATATAAAGCACTCAGTTTCTGTATAAGCAATAGCAATAATAGTGATAACAATAATCATTTCTCCTGTGAGGTAGGGAAGTATCACTCTTCATTTTACAGATGGTGAAACAGACACAAAGACGTAGAGGATCTTGCTTAATGCCATCTCATGCCTTATTGACAGAGCCAGGATTGAACTCCGGAAACACATTTCCCTGTTACTTGCTCTTACACCTAGAGAACCCCCTCCTTTTGATGATGAAAGGTTTCTCTTCTGATTTTTCTGCAGAATCTGCAGCAGCCAGGAGACTGATGATGAACCTCCTTGTGTGGAAGAAATAGATTATAATACTGACAGTTCCTCTGACGGTGAAGTGGATTTCTCGGAGCTAGACCAAGAGATTCAGGAGTGCCTTTCGTGGGTGGAAGGAGAGACAGAAGATGAGGGAGTGACCACGGGACAGACATGCAGCTCCAAGGCTCTCAGGGGGCTCTACATTTCCAGCCAACCAGCATCTAACAGTACGGCTCTCCCTCTGCGTTCTGCACTTGGGGTGTACAGTGGGTTCGAGAGCAGCCCTGCATGAACAAGGATTTGACTTGCAGAGCAGTAAGCAAATGGGTTGCCGCTCATGTTTGACTGTTTGCCAGCTTCAGCTTCCTTCCCAGACACGTTGCTTCTGTTCAGAGTAGAAAGTTTGCTGTATGTTTGTGTAATTTGTATACATATATATATTGAGAATGACTCCTTACACTTTGTACACAAGGCAGAGTGAGAGGCCACTGGCCCGAATAGTAATATGTGAGAACATCATCCACTCCTAAACACAATCCCCAGTTTCTCAGCTGCCTCTAGTATGTGGTTTCATACAGATTGACCTGAGGAATGGTCTGCTGAGGCCAAGGAACCAGAGATAATTCTCCTTTTCCTACTTTAGTCTCTGGAAAGCAGTCTTTGCCTGGAAGAGTCACAGTTACTGATGCTTTTGGCCAGAGCTCTCGATTGCCATTCATTTCTTTTGAGCTGTAGAGCATGTATCTGATTTCTGTCGGATCAGAATTTTTATAGTGTGTTCAACAGGTTGGGTCAGGCTGTGCATGCTTCTGAGCTAGTCATATCTCAGCAACAGTGTAGGAAATCTGATGTGCCATAGTAAGGAAAGCACCAGTGACAATACAGAGCAGTCCTCTGGAAACCTGGGCTAAATTCACCTTTTCGCTGCACTGCAATGAACTAGTCCAGTGTAATCTCAATTGAGTCACTTCATGCTTGAACTGACGGGCCCAAGTGTAGAATTTGTTTCAAAGATGCTGTGAAATTATATTTTCTCTGCGAGACATCCTTCCATCTGAGAGAGTACAGATACAACAGTTTGTCATGGGGAACTAGAGCTACTATGTAAAGCTACTTGGAGTGAGGGATTTGGAGCATTTTAAGGAGAAAGACACGTTCTCTTGAGGTAGCTGGGGGTCCCCCAATATTCCGTCAATAGATTAGTGAGGGTGGAAATATACAAGAGTGAATTTAGCCCAAGTATCAGTCCTGTGACTTATTATTCTTTGTTAGTTTTATTATGATACCACTAAAGAAACCTAGCTCATAGAACAGGACCCCATTGTGCCAGAAGGTAATAAAGCAGAGGGCATTACTGGTAGGGTATATATAAGACATGTTCTACCAGTGACTCCCAGAACGGAGTCAGAATAGATTCTTCTTTGATCCCCAAATGAAAAAAATAGATTTCTCCTAAAATTGCCTGCACAGATCCCAATTCCTGAGAATCCAGCACAGACTGAGAACACACTTGTGTGCCCGACATCCCTAAAGCAAGAAGTCCACATCACCGCACCTCACAACTCATACTGCCTGAACTTTTCATGTATCTTAGACTCTGCTGCTGCAAATTGAGAATTGCCCTGAACACAAATGGAATTAGTTGCACAATGCAAGAGACTCCCAACTCTGTCACTACTTTATAAGGCTCAAGGAGAAGGATGAATATATAGTGTTGTGACATTACAGCCTATAAGGACTCCATTAGCAATGATTATTATTATTATTATTATTGATGCGGGACTAAAAGCACCATGTTTTTGGTGCTCATCTTTATGCGGTTTGTGGAGAGAATTCCTGGTGCAGAATGAGGTTTTCTCTGATTCATCTCTGAACACCTTTCCCCAGACTACCTAGGCATATTTTCCAGCAGGAGCTTGCTCTTTGGAGAAACAGCTTCTTCCTGTCCTGCTGGTTTTTCAGTACCCAGGTGCTTTAAAGTCTTCACCAGCACATAAGAGTTCTCTGTGTCTCTAGCTCTCGCTTTATGATGTTGCTCAAAAGATGGGCAGCTTGGGTCCTTAGAAGCTGAGCTTCTTAGACCAAACTAATTCATTAGGTATTGTGTGTGTCTCTGTACAGATGTCCCGTTCTGCTTGCTTTAGTGTGCAGCTTGTTGCACACCATACTGAATTTTCATAAAATGTTGGCTCACAGGAATGGACACAAAAGAGGTGAAACAGGTATTCATTATACTATATCATTATAATAACATTATAATAGTTTGTATAACATTGCTTTGAAGCTTATTAATAAAAAACAATACATGTGCATAGTTAACTTCAAAATCCAACATTCGTATGCATGACAAAAAACTCACTATGTGCTAGGTCCAGACTACCAGCATACACAGGCCATGCTGTAAGATCTTCAGCATTCAGCACATCCCCAGGAGACAGGGCAAAAAATACCATTGTACATGTACGTGTTTGTAGATGTGCAGGTATACATCCAGAGCTGCTTTCCCTCCTATGCTGCATTCTGTACCAATGCCCTGCCGCAACTAGAACTGAATAATGCTTACCGAGGCTGCCAATGATACACCTTATTGCAAAGGAAAAAAAAATCTTCTTAAATCAGCATTTTTCTTAACAAGGCACCAATATTTTGGCTTTAAATACTATAGGCCAGTCTCAACCATCTAGCTGTTTCATTTTTAATTTCTTAAGCTAGGGAGAATTCAGTTTGGTGGGAAAACTCTACTCTAGTTGTGATTCATTGAATCAGTAGACTGCAGAAGAGTTGTCCTAATGTAATAAAAGCTGAGATATAGCTTCCATGCATGTTTGGAGCCAAATGTATATAAGCAGTACCTCTGTTTCATAGATACCTGTGCTAGGAGCTGCAGGAAGCAGGGAGATGGCAGAGGCTCTTAGGATGTTTTGAGTGTCTGAGATCCAAGTGCAGCAGCTGAGCTGGGAGCAAAGCATCCATGCACGTCAACCACACCTGCACAGAAGCCGCTATGCAATATGAAAAGCGATGCCAAGCCTTGTCAGTGGCAGCTTCCCATGTTTGTGCCAAACAACTTGTCAGCAAGTGGTGAGGATGCTGCAGAGGGCAATGACGAGGTGAACCACCCAGCCCGAGGGTACTCAGCCTGCTAATAGTAACCAACCATTCAGGAATAGCACCTGGAAACCTCCAGTAGAAGCGGTTTGGTGGGCTGCCTCATTTCTTCGAGGAACTTGTACGGGTAGCAGATGCTCCTCTTCTTCTGACAGACCTCTAGAGGTCAGGAGAGGGCCTCCATTGTGCGCTGCTCTCCCCAACGCTATTAACATTCTCCCTGAGTCATGGTAATTAAGCAGAACTAGGCTCTGCACAGAGGAACGGAAGTGCATTGACTTTAATAAAACAGAGTGTAAAACAACTTTAGATTAACTCCAGCCTTGTTTATTCTTGCACACTTGTAATTCTGGTTTGGTATTTCCCCAGTGAATGGAGCCGTTGTCCCCCCGCACTGAGGCACGTCACCTCACTTCAGCCTGCTAAGTGCTGAGCAGTGAGGCCAGTGCCTTTTCTTACTGTCACTAGCTAATCCCTAAGAATTTGGAAACAGCTGATAGAGAAAGGGAGGGAGGAGAGGGAAGTCGCCCTGCTCCCCACCGTTGCCATTCCTCAAGAGTCAACAAGGCTGTCAGGTTGAGACGCAAGCCAAATATTTCCATGATGGCCAGAAGAGATGGTGTCCTAGAGGCACTTGCATAGCCCCCACTGCTAAAGCAGGTTTGGGCTCTCGCCAGGCACATTAACTTTTTTTACTGATGCCTTTTGTCTCACTGACTCTGTGAATAGCTCCGCTCTCCTCCTTCCTCCCCATGGTTTACATGACATGGGTAGAAGATGCAGCGCTGCGCAGCGCTCACACTGCACCCTCTGTCTCAGCCTCTCGCCGGCTCTCAGGCCCGCCTGGCCACAATAGCCCTTTCCTAGCAGACACGATCCTAGGGATGGCTTGCCAGTGTCTAGTGAAATACACGTGTGTGTAAACCTCTGGGCTAAAAATAAATAATTAAACAATAAAAATAAAAAGAATCAAGTCAGCAAACTAAAGGAAGAACAAAATCTAATTAGTTTTATCTGCTGTTTGTTATGAGGCTGTCAGAGTGCTCTATCCCCTGGTTTTACAGCACTCTGGAAAATAACAGTGATAATAATAATAAACAACCATGCTCTGGGTTGTTTTTGAAGCAAGCAGGAAGCAGATGAGGGAGGGGAAAAGACAGCAGCCCCACTCCTCTGCTGCTTTTCTCCTCCTGCCAAAAAGCAGAGATGCAGGTGATATTGTTATCTCCTGTCTTATCTGTCCTTGGACAGGATCCACTGCCCCTGCCCAGCACTTAGAGACGAAAAACAGGAGTGGGCAACTGTTTGGCAGCCAGTTTGGGACACTCAGATTGTATTTCTTGCTCTGCCACAGATCTCTTACGTTCTCTTGATCAAGTTGTTCATCCTCAGCTCCCAGCCTTGGTTCTGATGTAAAGGTATAAACAAGGCTTTGATTCCTCATGGCAAATACAATAAGGTGTGAGTGAAAGCAGGTGTGTGCTTTGGGGGGAAGGAGGGGAAGAAATGGGGATGTAAAACTACACAGGTGTTTGCTATATACTGATTTCAGCTGTTGTCAGTTGAGAAGACAGCTGGAATTACTCTGTGCAGGAGTGTGGTGTTAGTTGCCATCACTATTTTCCACTTCAATGACTTGTGGTGTTGGTGATGGTTCGTTAGGCCGTTCTTCTTTAAGCTGTGTTGAATAATTTTAAAAGTGTCTCCTTGCAGGTTGTTAACTGTCTATCCTGTGCCATGGTCTGGTCCTTACACCATGGAAATTTGCACATTTGTTTTAGGGAGAGCAGGATTTAACCCAATGTTTGAAAAATCTCATATGGTTTTACAGGCACAAGACTGGACACAAGGCTCCAGCTGGAGATAATATGCAAAGGCTGGGAGAACTAAGAAGTCTGTACATGTAATCACATCAGGAAAAGATGAAGAAGGCTAAAGAAAGAAGAAATAAATCAGAGGAGAGAAAGGAGAGGACCCAGTACAGGGAAAGGGATGAAGAAAGCAGAGGGAATAGGAGTAGGGGGCTCTTGGGGGAGACACAGGCAGAGAAATGGGAGAATTGTTCCTGTTTGTGCATCCTCTTCCGTCCCCAGATAATGTGTCAGTATTAGCGCTACCAAGAAACAACCCTCTCTACTGCAGAATAAATCTGCCACTGTATTCCCCACTCCATAAACAGCAGCCAAGTCTGAATCCTCAGCGCTGCATTCTGTGTTCAGCGCTGTGTTTTGTGAGTGCTTTTTATGATGGCTAAGCCTGTATCATTTCTGGTCTTAGGTTTTCTCTCCAGGGATTGACATCCTCAGCCAGGTTCTGAAAGATCCGTAGCATATTATTGTCGGTGGAGCAGTTTGTGGCCCTTTTCCTGATCTTTTCTTCTCTCTGCTTCTTTCGCTTCAAAAAAGTGGAAGGGAGAGAAATGAAGGAAGTGAACAGGAGGGAGTGAGAGAGAAAGGAGAAGGCAAAAAGAAGTGCCCTGGTAGCAGTCTAGTAAGATCTCCAGCAAGATGGCGAGGCAGCTATTTTGACATCAGGGGCTTTTTTAGCTTTTGGTTAAGCTGCTTGTATCTCATGCAGGGACCAGCAAGAGGGAAAGACAAATCTACCACTAAAAACAATCATCCATTGGATGCCCTGGCAATAACTCCAGTCCCAGTAAACTACTGTGGCCTTTGGCTAAGTGAGCTCTGGGCACTGAGAACTGGCTCCTCACCAGCTGTTGTAATTGTAATCACAACCCTGTTTCTTGCCCCCATGCTCCTAAATGCCTGACTGGAGCTTTTTCCTGAACAGTTTCCAGTATATGCTCTGACAGCTCAGGCACAGGTCTGCAAGGGTTTCCTGCCTTTGCCTCAGCATTTCCATAAAAAGCTATTTACTTTTACTGTGCTTATTTCTCCATCTATTAAGTGGGGTTATTAGTATTTATTTTTGGTGAAAAGGGTCACAAGTACTTACAACACAATTTGATAACCTCAGAGAAGGCAAACAGAAGGAATTAATTGCTGCTTCCACCATATATCTGCCATTACTGAAACAAAAACACTGCCCATCACTGTGATCATTGCTAATTCCTTTCCAGGGGCAGTTGTGTTTCTTTTAATGTCCGTGGAAGGTGGAACGGGTGGGCCAGGCAAATCCTTGAGATGAAAGCATGGACAGTGTCAACAAAAAGGCTTTGGATTTTTTTACAGTGGTCTTCCAAGAACGAGGCAGCATGCTCGTTAGTGAGTTGGGAAAATGGGAAATTTAATAGAAGTGAAAATGAGACACTTGGGAGAACAATGGAGCAGTCTGGTAAATTTCTGAAATATCTCTGCCCAAGTGCTAGGAGTATAAGGGCTAAACAGGAAAATATAAAGCTTTAGTACATACACCAAGCTATGAGTTAATCAGCTTCCCAGACACATGGAAAAGAGAAAGTAAGAACAGCAGAAGAAGGATTAATTGGCTGTGAAACATCAGGGAATTAGTAGGTTGGGTTAAGGAAAGAGGAATTCACTACAATTCAGCAAGCACTGACTTAGAGATTAGAGCAGCAGTACAATGACAAGACCTCGTAAGGCAGGAGAGGAACAGAAGAAAAGTGGAGCACTGAAGGTATGTGAGGACCTCATTAATGCCTTGAAATAAGAAATTAGTAGTTTTAAGAAGTTGAAGCAGCAGCAGATGACTAGGAATGAGAACAGAATTATACCAAAGCATGTGCGGATGAAATCAGAAAGGTCCTGGCACAGAATGAGCTAGAGGTGGCTAGGAACATACAAGGCAAGAAGAAGAAATCCTATAAATACACTAGAAGGAATGAAAGCATGTACTATGTACCACAGAAGGAGAGCACATGCAGAAGGTTGGAATCGTCATTGCCTTTTTAACTCCACTTATCACCAAAACAGTTGCTACTAGATATATATAAAAGAAACCGTACAGATTCGGTGACGGCAATAGGCCAGAGCAAAGGGGTGTGAATTAAGGAATCCTTACATTGAGTAAGTGAATTCAGACTGTTGGGCCTGAGGGATTTCCCCTGCAGGTTGTCCGAGGAAAGCGGTCAGTGAACAGTTAGGAATGGACTTCAGTAGCTTCTGCTATATTGAGAGGGTTCTGCAAACTACAGAAGGGCAAATAGGGCATTTGTTTGTGAAGATGGAAAAAGGAAGAGCCAGGAAATTTATTTCAGCCGGTTAAGCTCAATGGCTACAGAGAAACCTCATCAAATTATGAAACAAACAATTCATTAGCAGCTATAGGATAAGAAGGTGGTAAAAGACAATCAACATGGATTTGTCAAGCTGATCTAATTTCCTTCTTTTATTGGCTAATTGGCTTAGAGGATAAGCCAGAAGTAACATATGTCTTTGCTTTAGGAGAGATTTCAATGATTTCTGACATTACTCTTTCATAAGGAACTAAAGAAATATAGTTTATAAGAAATCATTGTAACGTAGGTGCACACTAGCTGAGAAAATACTCTTGAAGGCCAAGTTTCATCTCCATGACCGTTAGCCTTCTAGAAGTTAGGCATCTAGTCTAAATTATTCTGTACAGTGTAAATGTAGAGACAGACACCTTCAGAAGGTCTACACCCCCTCCTAAGACATGTGGAAAGGATCCTTTGCTGAGATATTTCACTGCCTCTTTAACTTCTGAGTGAAACAAAACAACCAGCTCAGATAGGACACTTAGCTTTAAACTCACCCCAGGAAGACATACCACAGTCACACTTGCAGGGCATTATTATTATTTTGCTTGTATAACTGGGACAATATTATGGAAAATCCATTTATTTTTGCCAGAAAATCCAGAATCTCTTTGTTGTAGCTCAATTTCCAGTTCACACACCTCTGTTTATGTCCACTCACCTGCCACCCTCACCTCCAGCCTCTCCTGCGTGGGGGTCTGCTTCAGAGCTCCCCCTAGCCAGCTCTGTAACCCCATCCTCTGGTCTGCCAGTCTTCCTCCTTCAGATCCGAATGCACTAACACCGATGGTCTGAGGGGCTACATCCCAGGTGAAACCGGGATCCGAGCACATGCTTTCGTTGGCGGCTGGTGCTCAGGTAGATGCCAAGAGCCCTGGAGCAGGGAGCGCACACTGAAGCCGCTATTCCAGATGGCCTGACTGCTCGCAGTTGTAAGAGCTGCTTTGTACTTTTTAGCTTTACTGATGCAGAGAGAACATTTTGAACATCAGCCTTATAACCTTGTATCATTGGCACATGAACAGCAGCAGCACACTGTTGAACATAATAAGAAGTGGGAAAGAGCGGTGGAATTAAATAAGAATTTAAATCTTCGGGTTCACAGCTCAGAGCAAGAGGTTTTAGCTGTGTTATTTCCAGGAACTGGTTGAGTCATGTGTGAGAATAATGGATAAGATTAATCCCTTTGTGACTATGGCTGAATGAATTATTTGCCAATAATTTGATCTATGATTTGACCAGTTCTAGATGTTTTTTCTAATGTGTGTGATGCAGGAATATTAGCTGTACTCTGGATGTGTGTGCTGGGTATGCAGCTCCAGTCCTTGGCACCTAGCAGTGAATGTATCCCCTAAAGACCATTTTCAATGAGATTTACCCCAGAGCAACCAAATGCACGATTTGATCTGTCATATTCAGAATGATTGATTTTTCACCTCATCAGGTAGGAACAGAGGAGACAGAGAAAGAGAAAGTGAAAGGTATTTCGCTCTTCACAACAAACCCTTGTCTTCAAAGTCGGAACTGCCACAGAGCGGGAAGCAGCAGCCCACTGAGGGACACAGCAAATGTTGCTTGGCAACTCCATGCCATTGACGGGAAGCGCTCGGCAGGCTGAGCATTGCAGAGGGACCGAGATAGAGAGTGAGACTGTGGCACACCAGGATGCTCGCTCCTGTCTGGCCCTGCTGGAAATGACACCGCTCATGCCCCAGTAATTGTTGTAGGTGCCGGCCAACAAAGTGTTTTTTGTTGGGTGGGAGAGTAATTGCAGGTCCATAAATGGTGACGTGTTCCCTGCCCACTCCCCAGGAACAAAGGGACTTCAGATCTATTAATATCCTGAAGGTCACTGAATTCTTCCCGCTGTCGCTAGCTGTGAGCAAACTTTAAATGGCTCAGAGGCGCTGCTTGGTTAAACACCTACAGGGATACAGAAAAAGCCTGTTGTCCTTTACAGCATTGCACAGCTACCTTGCCAGCTTGTCCGAAGTATCCAGCCTTTGGGTAGCAGTGTTGTAGCCCTGATAGTCTGAGGATGCCAGAGAAACCAAGTTTGCAACAAGACATTTGTTGTTCAAACTGGAAAGGAGAGTTTTCAGGCACAGTATTCCTCCATCAAGTTTTGTCACTATTGAAATATTATAAATTAACTGAAACAAAATTGGCTTCACAGAGCAAATCCCTTGTGGCTTGTGTGCTAGCACACTTTGCCAAATGCCTAGGGATTTTCAGCAGCTAGCAACTTGAGAATGCACTCCTCTGTGTGACTACACTTAGACCACTACAAGGATTATCAGGCATGAGTATCAAGAGATACTCTGAATATTTCATAGGGAGTTTAGCAGAAATGGGATTTGGGGGTGCAAGAGAATACTCTGTTTGAAGCTAGAAGTTCTGCTTCACTCAGTATAATTCTGGGGAGAATAAAGTGCTCTTTTTTTTCTGGCTTCATGCAGTACTAGATTGGCCCTTTCTTCTCAGTGAGCCCTAAAATTTCAGAGAAAGAAGGGATGTTTGCACAGAGCTGGCTTTTCCTAACTACCTGCAATTGCAACAGTCCAAGAGTTTTGTATATGCAAAGTGCCTAGACTGTAGTAATAATGTAGGTGTTGTCAGAAATCACTACATGCCTTTGAAAGTCTTGCACAACCTGTGTAGACAATACACGTGAAATATTCCCCTGTTGTTCTGCATTAGAGTTTTCGAGTGGCATACTGTCTTGGATGTTGTTAAGTAAAATAAGCTAACAGTCTCTTAAGTGTTTTAAAAACTGTATTCCTTCTTTTTCAAGCTGTTTTCTGCATCTTACCACCTGCAGGAGTGTAGCTGGCTTTGAAAGGGCTGCTTAAATATTTTTTTCTCAGGGTTATGTCTCTTCCACCCAAACATGATGACTCCTCATTTCTTTGCTCCCTAAACACCGGCCTTGGTAGGTTGAGAAGTTTAATCCAGGTGAGATTGTTTCTGGTCTTCATTCTCTTGTGCCATCATGGAAATTTCACAGACTCACAGGTTATTGGCTGTATGTGGCACTGACTTTAAAAAAAAAACATGAAAAATTTCCGGTCTGACTACAACTAAATACACCATCTTTTGTTTTCCTTTTATGTATGTAAGTCAGAGTGTTTCATAAATTATTCTCCTATCTTTCTCTGCCGGGTTTTTTTCAGTTGGGGCTTTGCCTTTCTAAACCCTTCACCTTTTCTCACTGTATTGCCTCTTACAATAATTAAAACAACTACATGCTGTTTCATGAGGACAGTTCCTTCATCCTGTAACACAGCCTACTTCTGCTCTTCCTCACTCAGGTTTTGTGCTGCTCAAACTCCTCTCCCTTTTTCCATTTTTTCCCCTCCCTTCACAATGATGTGCTGGGAAACACAGATCTCAACACCTGTATCCCAGCAGAAGCCTTGGTGTAGTCTCCACCCAACCTTCTTGCAAAGATCACTTGGCCCACTGGCTGCAGATGGGCACTGGGTCCTGCTTCAGTAGTGGAGACAACGACTTCTTCACTGCATGGAGGGGAAGGATTAGAGAGAAACATATATCTTAGGCTTTTGTGGAGGTCACACTTACCCTTCTCTAACCTCGCTGTCACACACAACTATGTATATATCTACAGATCTGAGGTACTCTATATATCCATAGTCCTGACATCTCTGCTTGAATCTACCCATGTAGCTGCCACGCTCTGTCCCAGTGCACTGTGCTTTCCTACCTGCTGCCTTCTGGTGCTGATCCAGCTGGCTTTGGTTTTCGAGTTAACATCTTACATGCAGTGTTCATACAGAGACCAGCCAGAGGAAGCTGGGATTTAGATTTCAGTCATGTTTCTAATTCCTTTGGTTTCCTGTATCTTTCAGTCTTCTCCCCCAGAGGCATTTCTCCTGAAGCACCCGCTCACTCATGCTTTCTTTTCCCTCATATTCAGAGGCAGTGCAGAAAGAGGGCGACCAGGGAAACCCTCGCTTCTGTTTGCCAGCCGGGCAAGCTGACCCCTCTGGGGTTAGAGGGCCATAACCAGGCCTGCTCCTGCACAGCAGAGTTACAATACCTTTTAAAAAAATAATTGCCTTTGATTAAAATGTAAGGATCCCATCTTCCTTTTTTTTTGTTGTCATTACTGAGGGCTTCAGGCTATGGGCCTTTGAAGTGTTTCCTTTTGGCTCATCTCCCTCTTCTTTCTTTTTCCTCATTTTTCCTTTTTTTTTCTTAATTTTAATTCTCGCAATTATCTGCCCTTTCCAACTCCGAGTGAAATTTGTTAATTTTCACATGCTTGCAAAAATCTGGCTGGCAGACTGCAGCTACCTGGCAGCCTCTAAATGGGCAGCCAGTCACAGGAGCAAGCAAACAGGCAGCACGTCTCTCTCGTTATCTGCCTTGACCCCCACTTGGCCGCTCCGGAGGGGAAGAGGAGGGAATTATAGAGTTACTCATCCCCACTGTAGAAATGCCACCGAGCAAGACATTAATGAATACACTGCAGTGTTTAACTAAGGAAATCCAGAACTGTTTTATTTGTGATCTCAGGCCCTTATATGCTGATGGACTCCTTCACATCACCAAACGTTGAGGGTAGTATTTTGTTTCCCAGCCTATGAGTGGAATAACAGGACATCAGGCTGAACCTTAATGGCCCCCTCAGGTATTTCCATCTGTATTACCATCATAGGTGATTGCTAGCTTGGGTTAGTCCAGAAAAGAAATAGTAAGCTTTGAAACCTATTTCTCTCTCCTCTGCTCAGAGATCCAGTCTGGGCAATGGAAATGACTGGGATGTTCATCTCTTGGTTGCAGAGGGCTTCCCAAAGGTTGGGCAAAGGTGTGAAATGGCTGAGGGACTTGAGCGAGGTGATGCTACAACTCACTTGGAGACCTAGGAGAAAATTCAACTCCCCTGGAAAAGTCAGGGCTCATTGGACAATATTGAGCACTTTCCTATAGGTTATCCTTTGTATATGTCATGCAGAGGACAGAAATTTCATTACACCCGTGGAACCGCCTGCCTTGACCTTTGTCATCCTTAATCCCTAGATTCTTGTCCCATAAAAGCATATGTGAGTGCCTATAAGCAGCTTCTCTTTATCTGTCTCATGAAACGCTGCCTGCATGAGGTTTTTGTCTGGTCTTTAATGAAGAAAAGACCTCTCCAGATATGGGCAACCTCTTAGCTAAGGTGCTTGTCCCAGTTACAGATATAAATCTGACTTGAACACTGCACTACTGGGCCAGCTAAACTCCTTAGGAAGGGAAAATCAAACCAAATAAAAATAAAATTGAGGATTCATACTAAGGATTGATAAAAATTTCACTACAGTTTTGGAGTTCTTTAAACATGCCCCACTTCCTGAGGTCAAGCGATATTACCTTGGATCTGCATTGACTTATGATACCAGATTATCTAAATATTACACCTTACTGGACTCATGCTTCAGTGTTGGGAAGTAGAGACAGAGGAGTGCTAAAATAATTTATTCCCTCCTTATCCAGGGACTGTCTGTATAACGCCGCCATTTGCTTCCATGCTACCCTTCCCCTTTTCCTCTCAAGCACAGGCATGATCTTTCTTTGCAGGCAGATGCTTTCTCCTAAGCACCATTTTAAAAGTCTCCCCTTTCTGTAATTCATGCTGGAAGTTCATCCTACATTTTTTTTCCTCCATAGAAAATCCTGGTATTTGGGGCAACTGATTTTAAAGCGATTGAAATGAATCCACAAGCCTTAGATCTTCTCATTCCTCCAGCCAGGACACATCGGAGAGCTCCAAAAGTGTCCAGTGATGCATCTCTAGACTCCTTTTGTAGCGTGTTTGTCTTAGAACTGAAAGGTGGGCTCCCCCACTTACAAATCTGCATGGCAATGCTTTGATTGCTGCTGTGTACTCACAGCAGAGAAGCTTATACAGATTCCTGCTAACGGAAATGCTGGAGCCCAGCTGGATGTGGTTTCTGGGACATAGATAGCGGAGGAAAGCACGGGGCAATGAGGCTGTGGCAGCTCATCAAGTCCAGGAGGGGACATGATGTATACAAAGGTCTCCGCTGCCTCGGGCAGACCAACTCCAAATTCAGCCGTGTTATTAAATTACTGTGGATTGATAAGCCACTGTGTGCCATTAAGCAAAGATAACTGATAGCAATCTTTATCCCCGGGTCATGTCAAGTGTGAGGACGGGTGAAGAAACCTCTTCAGCTAACATCTAGTAACTTCTATAGCTGTGGTAATTTGATCATGTGTCCCTAGCTTCAAAGTGAGACAAAGCAGACGAGACATGAACTGCAGGTATCTGACTGGATGTATTTTAATCCCTGACAGCCTCCTGCTCAAACCTATGTGCCATCACTGAGCTGGGTGCTGCGGTGCCCAGCAGCTCCTGGGTTGAATGGTGCGAGAAATCATATTAAAAATCTGCCCAGCCTCAGCAAAGTCCTTTGGGACCCCTGGATTTTTCTTCATCAGACCTATATCTTTTTCTTCCAGAAGTGAGAGGATGAAGAACATGACACTTTGGTTGTCATGGGAACACAGCGTGAGGCTTGTGTTCACTGCTCTCCTTCCTGCAAGCAAGCGCTGGTGGCTCTAGAGACGGGTGTGAGCAGCACTGATGGCATCCATCCAGGTCTTTCCCACATGCTCTCCCAGGGTGTCTGGGTCTGGGGGGTCAGCCCCACTCAGGTTACAAGAGGAAGATCTGAAGGAGCAAGTCACTGTAAAGTAGGAAGTTGTGTCTGACAGTTTGGAGGGAAATTTCTCAGTCCTGGTTGAAACTTCTGCTGCAAAACCTTGAAGATCGTAAGGGGGAGTCCACAGGGACCCATCAGTGAATAGCTGAAAGTTTTTAATGGGGGAAAAAAGAAATGGATCCCCGAGTGGCTCTTGTTACTCTGCTGCTGGGGCTGCTCTAGCATCACAGGGAGTGTCAAGGACACTGTCAGGGAGGGTCCTGCAGTTCTTTATATATTCCTTCCCCCCCCCCATCCCTTAGACAGGTTCATGTTCTGTTGCTGACATCCATGCTGTCCCCTCTTCTGCCCACCCTTAGGGCTTTCCTGAGCCTCAGCTTGGAAATAATCAGGAAGCACTTTCATGCTGTTACAAAGCCATTTAGAGCTTTCAGAAAGACAATTTGAGAGGGATCCTCATTGTCACTGCTATTTTCCTCCTTTCGTGTACCTCCCTTTAAATCCTCACCTAATGTAATTTTATCAGGGGAAGAAATGTGTTTCTAAAGATCTTACAGAAGCAAGTTTTTCTGAAGCAAAGGGAGGGGGGGAGGCTGCAATCCTGCTTAGGAGACAGGTGAAAGTTGTTGTCAATCTGTCTCACTAAGGTGATGATTTGAATGGGTGTCAGAAAGGGTGGGAGCTCCCCAGGAAGAGATACAAGCAGGCCCATGTGAGGACAGCTGAGATGATGCTGAAGGGAAGAAAGGGGATAGTGAAGACAGAGGCTGTGGCACAGGCAGTATTCATACTCTTTGGGACTACAAGAACGAGTGAAAAATACCACCCAGGGAATCTAGCCAGGTGGTTATGAACTATGATAAAATAGGATTTAGAGGAACAGCTTGCAGCATGGTAAGTGTTAGTCTCTAAGACCTGTCATAAGTTTGGTAGGGAGTAGCAAGAACAGCAGAAATAGATTAGGAATGTGAAGCTTGTTGCTAGAAAAGAAAATTTCTTTTTTGTCTGTCATAAATCTTTGCCTCTTCACCACTTTAGCTGCTTCCTGCATTCCCTGAGCAGGCTTAGTGTTCATACATGGCCAGAGGATTTCAATTTGAGCTCCAAATAATAATGATAAATCCCATAAAGTGATTCCATGTGGAGTGGGGAGATAATAGTGCCTTATGTTTACACAGTAAGGTCTGTGAGACTTTGGGTCAGGCAGACTAAGGAGCGGTTTCTCACCTGCTGTTGAAATGCAGCTTGCTCCGAGGTGTCGTGCTGCACCTGCTCTGCAGTAACTGCACCAGCACTGGGGCACGGGGAAACTTCGCTGGCTGAAGCTGTAGAGTGAAGGCTGGGTAGAGAAAGGAAATGTAGTTCTCAGCACTGGATTTTAGCCAGGATGCTGAAGTTGAACATCTGGTTAATTAATAAAAAGATCTGCAACAGAACTACACTCCCTACAGCCACACTGGGACACTGGAATATGTGGTGTTTTGTGAAGACAAGCCTGACTCTTCCATTATGACTGCATTGCTACGGGTCCCGAGACTTTCTGAAAGTGGCTTAGATGAGTCTTGAACAGTAGCTGCTGCTTCTCCTGATGAGTTGAAAACCAGCCTGCCTCTACAGCAGAGTCAACGCCTATTTTATGCAGTGCTGCGCTTGGACCAAGGTATGTCATTATGTTTCACCCAGCGTAAGGACAGCAGCAGCTGCGTAATAGCTCTGCTGAGATCTCAACTTTTTTGTTAGCAGGAAGATCATGTGCTTAGGAAAAGCAGAGATAAGAGTGTGTCTGTTATCACTTTTTTTTCCTGTGCTTGACTTGGGATGTCTCATGCTTGTTTCCGCATGTAAAGGTCATGGCAGCTGCTGTGTCCTAGGGCTGGCTAGTAAACAAGGCTCTCTGGGACTTGGTTCCTACAGAAGATAAGAATCTATCTGTTGGGCAGCCAACTCTGTTGGTGCGGGAGGACTTCGTGATGGCTCTCCAGTGTAATTTCTGGTGGGAATTCTGTTAAGAGCATCTTTTACTTAGAGGTTTTGGCTTACTGGAAAAAATTCCTGACTTAGAGTTTGAATTTCAGTGCCTGCAATACTAGAAAGTCTGGAAAACCTCCTCTCTGCCTCTACCAGCTCTGTCCCTCAAAGATGAAGTTCTCCCTCTCTGTCTGTGCTTTCCTCAACTGAAATGGAGATAGTCCCTGTATAGGCTTTTAGGGCTGCTGTTCCAAGTGCGGAGGGCTATGCTTAGCAATGTGTTAGATTTCTGATGGGGGAGAGGGAAGTGTGTCTTTTCTCTTGTGGTACTATTGCCTGCCTGGGCTGATCCACCACACAAACTACTGTGACCTCTGGCTGCCCCATTTCCTCCCCGATTCCAGTTGGTTGGTTGTTAGAGAAATATGTAATCATCAGCTTGAAATCTCGCTGTGGTGAAATAGCTTCTCTCTTGTTGATTCCTCCTATAAAAGCACAACTTCAATAGAAATAGCTCTGCTTGCCAAGCAGATAAACATCACACAGTTTACAGAGAGATTCCTGTCATGGGCATGAGACTCTGTCCCTGCGGTCCTCTGCTAGAGACATGGAGTAGTTTGAAAACATGAGCTGAGGCTGTGGCTTCCCATCAAACTTTGAATCAAATCCAGTTTAAATAGAAGGACCTTGATATGTTTCCTGTATCCAGACTTGTGGGAATTCCTTTTGCCTGGTTTACACAAGATTGCACAAGGGAGAGGTTTAACACTGGAGATGCATCTCTTAAGCAAGGACTCAAAGTGTTTTATTGTGTCACCTTGGACGCATGCCACCTTCTCGGGCAAAACAGCTGAGTGCTGTGGACAGGCGTCTGGGTGACACAGCTCCAGGAAAAGACGAAATAGAGGTCTGCCCCTTGTGTATTGGCAGGGGGAGGAGGCACTGTTCATCTGTGCCTCTTAAGCAGTTGAGCTCCATATCCTGACTGAAATCCAGCTGAACTAGGTCTAGAATAGAACCTTCAATTACATGCCCTGGGACATGATCTCTTGATCGCCTTGTCTTTCCACTTGTTCACAGACGGGTGTTCTGATGTAGAGCAGGAGAGGGTTTGAAATGATGTACTGAGGGGATGTGTGTGCTGGTGGCTGGGGTCCTCCATGTCTGAAAGTGGAAGGAAAGTGGGGCTTCTGTTTTCCTGAGTGAGGAGTTGGCTACATTCCATTTTGACTTTTCAAGATGCTAAGGGAGCACTGGTATGCTTTGCATTGGAAAGTTGGGAGAAGAACCATATTCTCCCCTGTCTCCTTTCATCCTGGTTAAGCTGGATGATGGTTAACCTGGGTTAAGATGGAGGAATGTGATGCTTTTGTCTTCTCTCTTGATCTTTTAGGCATTCCACAACCATCTTTTTGAATGCTGAACAAACCCAAAACTTTCTTCTTCCGAGGGGCCATCTGGTTGGAGTATACCTGATTAGATAAAGTCCTGTAGCTCTGCCAAGTTCAGGGTCATGAAATTATTCCAAGCAAACCTTCCTCTTGTGATTTAAATTGGATACAACAACTACCTTCTCTTCCTGTCTGAAGCTCTCTAATTGACAGTGTTGGTGGGACACCTGTTGTCCACTGAGGCTCCTCTTGGTCTCCCAGCATCAAGGCACAACTCTTTCCCTTAGTTCTGCATGCATCAAAGCACTCAGCCCTCCCATATATCTCATACTGAGTTTTTTACCTCTGAGAAAATCTCTGCATCCCCAGCATGGGGGATCTGTATATATGTTGCTTTCATGGGGACTTTTGTTCATCTAGTCTTCAGCTGAATTTTTGCTTTGTGAGGATTTTTGGTCCTGGTTTTTTTTCCATTCTGATTCCATCCCTTTCCTTCTAATCCCACCACCTGGTATGGCTCACACTGCAGAATCTCTCTGCCTCCTCAGTGTATACGCCCTTCAAATATTTGTAGACATATATCACTACGCTCCCCCCCCCACACTTAGTCATCTCTCTGCCAAGCTAGACATATTTAGTTCTTTTAATCTTTCCTTGAGAGTGAGTCCCTCCAGTACTTGTAATTCATTTCTCCTTGCTCTTCTTTGAATACTTTCCAGTTTGTAAGCACTTAAAAAAAAAAAAAATCTTATTTGGGGTGTTTTAATATGAGCAGGCACAAAAAAAATGGAGAAGAGAAACTTCCTGAAAAGAGAAGGGTTTTTTTGGCTCTCAGCCACTGGGAATAGATAATCGTGGTAGATCTGGGAATTCCTTTTAGCAAGCTCTGGATGAGTGTCTAGGACACAGAAGAAATGTTCCCTTTGCTCTTCTGGATTCTTCTGTTCTCCACCCCTGGAATCTGTAAAAAAATAATCAGCTAATATTTTGTTTGTTTGTTTCTCCAGTTCCCTTAACAAGACACACTCATAAGACACACTCCCAGGCTTAGCTTGCCATTCCCTGCCTTCCTCCTCGGCTAAAGACATAGCCTGTGAGTGATTTTTCTAGTGGGCTGTGGGGTTCAAGTACTTCAGAGACAGTGGCTACATCTTATCAGTACTGAACCTCTGTTTCTCAGCTTTGTTCTTCTCAAATTCTGGTAGGCACAGTGCCAACGGATCAACAGAGAGCAGCCAGCTCCTTTTTATCTCAGGAATATTTTTCCCTTCTGGCTATTTGTTTCTGTTGTGTCCAAGCTGTATAAAAAGGAATATAATTAAAATGGGTCCTGTTTCTAGGATCCTGGATGGACTTATCTTCTTTCAAATAACCAGCTCAACAAATTCTTCAGATAGAACCTTGTTAATTAAAGCTATACCCCAGAGAGATGGCCTAGAGATGCTGTTCCGTCTCCACCTCTCGTACTGAACTCCATGGTGGTTTTTGAGGCATTCCTGGTATCTCACACTGATGGTAATTTGTGCTGTCTGAGATTACACGATATGAGCAGAATTAAAAGGAATGACAGGGAGCAGCAAGTGTTCCCTCACTCATTAACTACAGCAAGGTCTGCAGTTTCACCATCTGCATTAGGAGCTTTTTAAATATTCCCCTTCACCATCTAGTGACCTGGAAGGGAGCAGCAGTTTATCTATCCAAGAGATGCTGTCAAATTTACTTGTCTGAGATGGGTATCAGTATCAAAATACTTCCAAAACCAGAACAAAGCCAGCTGCAAACATACACTGTCTGGCATACCTTTATGTGATGAAATTTAGATTTCCACTGCAAATGTTCAAACAATGTGGTTTTCACTGAGAAGGAATGAATAGGTTCTGCTTTCCTTCCTTACATACCGTGATGTTCTGTCTTCCCACCCAGACTAGATACTTATCAAACATCTGCCTTCTGTTTTGATTGTGTCCTGAGAACATTAAGTTTAAGTAGAAATGTGAAACTAGCTCTGCTGACTGGGCAGGAAACGTTTCTCTGTTGTGGTATGAAGGCTGTTTGGATCTGTTAAGCCAAGCGACACAAAGGAAGGTAAAACAGGGGCAGACAAAAGCAGGGTTGGTTGGATAGGGGAATGCATTTTATTTTTTGCATCCAGACCATGTGAGTCAGTCTGTGCCACTTGCTGATGCCACTATATCATCATAAAATGTAGAAACAAGGAACCCATAACTTCTGGAGTGAAGAGCAAAAGCTGCTGTTGCTTTGACAATGGATTGACTTTCCCAGCTGTCTATTGAAGCAGCCTTGGAGAATCATGCTGAATAGTGCATTACAGATATACACACTGGATATTAAAAAAGAGAGAATGCATTTACTGTCACTTGCAGGTTGCCTTTCACCCTTCTAGTTGTCATAGCATTCAGAAGCTTTAAACAATAGGTCTTTGTCTACAGAAAGAAAAATACTGCCTCTATCACAAGCTTAGGCAGGAGCAGCAAAATCATTCTGAAAAACTGCTAGAAAAAGAAGCACTAGGCATTTTCCCCAGCCTATCCTCAGATACTTGTTAAGGGGCCTGATTCTTGAAACAACACCATGTCATCTATTTTGGCACCTTCAAACTGTTTATTACCATCATCCCAGCAGCAGGCTGGGCTGGCCGTCTGCTGTCTTCGATGCCGCTTCAAGCAAGCTTCTCTTTCCCAGAGGAACTGGCAGTCTAACTGGTTTCAGTTTGTCATGTTGTCTACTGCCATTCATATTTAGAAAGAGGGTGGGGTTCTTTTTTCTGTTTGTGTTTTTGCTTTATGAGAATATGCAGTTGCTTAAGATCCATTTGGTTGACAAAGTGTTTTACAAACAAACTGTACATGGGAATCACTTTGTCACTGCTGAAATGCAAAACAATAATTTTTATTGCAGAATCTCAAGAGACACATGAGATATGGTTCAACACAGCATGGCTTTAAGTATTCGGCTGAATGGGGTGGGATTACTACCGTATTTAAAGCAAAGCATACATTCAAATAATTTGAACTGAGGTTTATTCTGTGTGAATATTTGACAAGTAGCCTCTCATTTAAGTACAAATAAAAGTATTGGAGCTTGCACCATTTCTAGCTATTGGCATGATAAATTTTTTTTAAACAAGTATCCATGAAGTTAATGGTTATTTCTCCCTGTTATGAGTTCCCTTGTTAGCTCACCTGCCCCATTGACTCTCATAAAAATAAGTCAATGGGAATTTTATTTGCCTAATACCACCTTGAGTGTTTTCTGAACTTCTGATCTTTAGCGATTATTTATTTTTATGTCTTTTTGTTTGAAACACATTCTGTGTCTGTTGAAGTTCTCTGAGCTTAAATAACTGATACAATGGCAGATCAGGTTTTTCCCAACTCCTGTTCCCAAGGTGTTCCTGAGTAGGGATGTTCAACCCCTGGCCTCATTCCCATTCATTGTAGTGGAGTGACAACCAAACGCATGGCCAGCTTCTCTAATTAGTCTTGTGTTTCTCGATGTCTTTTGCTATTTCCTGCTATTGTCTCTTATAGCTTAGCTTTTTGGGCTTTGTTGGTATTTCCCCAAACACCCCTAATAGTTCTCCTCCTCTTCCAGATTATCTCTTTGGACATCAGTTGATCTATGGCAAACACAAAGCAAAGCAATATCATTAATTGATCATCATCTTTCCGGTTTTTGTTTTTGCTGTTGGGTTTTATTTTAATTCCCAGGTTGTTTAGGGGAAATTGTTTAATTTTATTTAATACCATAACTTTTAAATTTTTATTAAACTAAAATGCAGATGCATATTCAATGTAGGATTCCTGAGCTTGTTTACTTGTGGATTGTTCATCTCACTTTAATTAAAGTAGGACAAGCTTAGAAAGGAAATTAGAATGAGAAAAAAGATGAGCAGTTGGTTGTCCCACTAGTTCCTACCAGCAGGAAATGGTAGACGACAGGGATTTTCTCTTTAAAAGCAATATATTGCTCTCCTACTTTCCAATAAGTATTAATGAGAGGCAAAGAAGAAAAAGGATCCAGAGCCTGTAGATGATGGAAAGCTGAAGCTCTTCTCCTCACATCATGAATCAGCCTCCTAGGAGATATGGTCTCAGACCAGGCTTGTTCAAGGGAAGGCTTATTATGTGGAATTGTGTCAAATGGTGAGGAGTGGTATTAAAAGATAATCAGAGTCCTCCAGCACTAATTACCTGTGCTCTATAGAAATCCCTAACTCCATTTAGATCCTTTTTTTAAAGGAAAATCTCAGAGGAAACAAATGAAGTCTAGTTCTGCAAGCACCAATTGAGATGTTAAAGAACAGGGAAGTCATGGATTAAAGCGATCGATTTTCTGAGGCCTAGCATATTATTTGACTTGATTCTTCCCACCCTCTCTTCTTCTTTTCACTTTCATGCATTGAAACGTAACAAGAAATCTCTGCGTTTCTCATGCCTCCTTTATTCCGAGATCTCTAGGCGCTTCACAAATATTAACTGATAAAATTTCACAGCTATCTATCCATCTACCTAATCTCAAAGCATTTAAGGTTTCCCATCACAATTCAGAGGGATGGCAATAAAGAGAGTATAATATCAAAACAGTTTTCAGCAAAAGGAATTCTTTCCATCGGTTAGAAAATGATTGAAAGACTCATGACAGATTTGGCAGGAAGTAAGGACAACAGCTGTCAGAAAAAGGTTAATTGCTGTTTGACCAATGTATGTCCAATGAGAAGATTTAGGATCAAGCCTGTTAGTATTTTGCAATCAAAGGAATATAAGGTTTCAAATAATTGTGTTTGTAATTGGTTCTTGCACCTTAGGAAGAAAAGAATGAGGAAAGCTTAGGAGCAAAGTAGTGAGATCCGAAAGAGAACATTCTGGAAGAGTAAATCTGAAGAACACTTCCTTACCCGGCAGGAGGGAAGGATAAAAGCAATTTGAATCAGCATTAACCTTTACACCAGAAATATCACTTGGTGCATGTTTGTACTTGAGAATTCTCTGTCACTGTTGCTGTGAATATACTAGCCAACCGTATCAGAGACACACGTACAAAGCATTTAGTTTAAGTGAGCACAAATAAGAAGCAGGTTTTGCCACTTTGATTCATGCCACCAATAACTTCAACTGGAGTACTCCAGGAGTACAGTACTACTCAGCACAGTTAGGGTGGTACAGCCCATGCCTGTATTTTTGGAGAAGTGTTAATGCTCTGTAGAAATTCTCGAAGTGATCAGAGAACTCCTGCATGGATCCGCCAGTGATTTTGATTCTGTGCAGCAATATGAAAAGCAGCATGGGATGTTAGCAGCCAGGTTCGTCATATACTCAATGTCACCCCTTGCAGTAGAGTGAAACAAAGGGCTCCCATGTGGAAGGAACTAGGAGGACAGCAGTTTTCTGTTCCAAGGCTTGACTACCTCCATTTTCAATTCATGTCATTGAGTCTTAAGTATTGTTTACCTCAAGACCTGAATTAGTGTAGTTTTACTCTGCTCCATATCTTTCATGGCATTGTCAACCAGGAGACTGGTCTAACCCATGGAGGTTAGTACATTATTTTGCTTTTTAATCTGTGACTTTTGTCTTAACCAACCCTGGGAGTTATATTTAAGCATATGACTCCCCTAAGAGGGGCTGGTATAAACAGTGTTAATACATAGTCAGATCTAGCTGTTCAGAAATGTACTCATGAAGACTGATGCAATAGCACTGATGTAACATCAGTGACTGCTGAACTTTGCTTCTCTGCTTTTTGTCCTTAAATTCCTTGTGACTTGAAAGTACACTGCATTCGACACCTACAGCCAAAATGCTCATCACCAAGGCAAATTCAAACATCTGCCAAAGGTCATAAGGTAAATGAGGAATCATTCCAACAATACCAAGGCAAAGCATTAAAAAGGATCGAGAGTTCATCAAGTAAATCTGCAAAACAATTTGCATTTCAAATCTCAGGCAAGCAGCTGTGTAATTTCTGCCTGTAGATTCACCACTGTGATGTTGATTATCTGATTATCACTACCTACAACCTTCCTAGCGCTAATGCACATTGTCTTCCTGACTCTTGAATTAGTGAGATGTGTCTGACACTGAATTTGCAAGTAATTGCTATGGCTCCCCTCAATGAAGCACCTCTCAGGACACTCTTGGAAATTAAATGTTCCTTCTCAAGACATTATTTGCTTACTCCATCCCTATCTTATTAAATAATTATCAAGCAAAAATGTGTAATTTGAAATGTGCATGTCATGTTTAGGAAATGAAAGAAGCAGGGATGTCAAGATTCTCAGTGGATTAATGCCAGCAAAGTATTTCCTCCCCTTCTCTCAAAGACGTCATCTCCCAGGTTCCTGATAGGACCTGACCAGAATCAGCCATCCATCTTTGCAAGTGATTCCATTCAATTCTGCTTTGAGATTTCCATCCTGAGTCCCTTCCAACTCCCACAGAAGAATCAAGTGATGCCCTTTGAGTCTTCTGAGTCTTGACTGAAGGAATAGGATTTGCATTACTCCAGCAAGTGCGGTTCACAGTGGAAAATTTAAGCCCTGTGGATGGCATCTGCAAGTACAAAACATACATTTCCAATATTTAAAAAATCTTGTAATCTGTAAAGTTTGATCCCACTACAGCTTTCAAAATGGTTACAATGAACTGTAAATATTTATAACAGTGTTATTACAGTGAGTTTACTTTAGATTTACACAGCCATAATCAAGATCATAGTCTGCTCCATTTTCCCTTTGAATAGGATTTTATAAGGTAGGGATCAAACCTGAAGATCTTTAGCAGTAACTAAACCAGACAAATTAGAATTCCTCCTACTGCAGGCAGATTTTGGCACAAGGTTAATATGAAATATATTCATTTTATGCTTAAAATAAATGCCCTTGTTTTCTGTTCATAATGAGTAGTTTGCTTTAGCTTCAGTTCATTCTCCTTCCTCTGAGTTCAACGGCACTTCAATGGCTCGGCCTTCATTTTAATAGTCGTAGCTTGAAGTAATTGAATGTGACTGAGGAAGAAATAGAGGTCTCTGTTTCTTATGTAGTCTCTGCTTGGGAAAGGCTATGGCTGATGTTAAATATGTGCCTCTTGGAGTAGGATTTTCTTATTCTCTGGCAAATCTGTTTTCTTCTCTAGAAAAAACCCACTTGTATAAGCCAAAACAAATCCTATGTTTCAGCATCTTATCAGTGTTTGTAAATACTAGAAAATGGATTTCCAGCTGTGACTTCCATGTTTGCTTTGTTTCCCTTCAACAAAAACCTTCCTTCATTTGTCTGGTTGCTTATGAAGTATTTGTTTCTAGTAAATAAAGCTTTCTTGTCTGCTTGGATTCTGATATATACAAAGGTAAAGGTTGTTGCTATCTGCAGAAGCAACTGTGAAACAGAAATCCATTAATCTGGTGGCATGGTATGCCTCTGTGGGAAATACTCATTTACGTTCAACAAGAAAGCACATCATCTTCCATGTTTCGATTCTCTTGTTCATTGGAAAAAAAAAAAAGCCACAGAAAGTGTAAATGGGAGACTTGATCTTTATTCCAACTGGCATTATTTCTTACAAGAGCAAGGAAAAAGCTTTTTTCTTAGTTTACTGTTGGCTGTTTCTTTAATGTGGTTTTCTTTTCTTGTGATTTTTTCTGTTTTTCACACTTCATGTTGTGAGAGTTGTTCCTCTGTGGCTGTACTGTTCATGTAGCGTGTGGAACAAATTTTATACTTGTGTGTTACAGCTGGTGGTTTCATGTTGTGTAAAAGTTCAGTAGACTGATGCTTCAACCAAATGGTTTTGCAATTTCCATGTTCATATGTGGGCATCTGTTATTTACATCAGCAACGTAAAGGCTCTCATGGTCGTTGGTAGGTTTTGGCAACCAACTCAAAGGCCGGATGGTACACAGAGCTATCTCTGCCACCCCTGCACGGGCAAAGCGAGTCCAAGATTCAAGATCATTCACTAACACAAGGAGTTATGCATATCACTTTATGGTCTATGTTGGACAAATTCCTTGTTTGCGGACCCCTTTCTGTTGTTTATCTGCAAAGAAAACCATAAAAAGAGTAATCTCCTTAAGAGATTATGTATATGCTCATATCTTATACTTTCCTTCACTGTGGCTGTTTTACAAGTAAAAACCTAGATTCATCTCTTCTAGTAACATGTAGACTTATATATACATACAAGTGTGTATGTATAGAGAGGGGAGAAAAAAAGATATAGAAGTCAAAGCATATAGACATTTACCTAGTAAACCACACTGTCACTTCCTCCAGGCAATACGAAGTATATTCATTTAGTGGAATAGTCAGTTTTGAAGTAGTCAAAGGGGGAATCCACTGCAAAAAAAGATTAGTTCTCATCAGTGCAAGGGGGGAGAGAATCCGTAATGGAAAAAAATGAAGACACTGACTCAAAAGTCATACGGAGATTTAGTGCCAGAGCTGGTAAAGACATCAGGAATCCCATTTTCATCCAGATTACCTACCCACTGTAGAACCTGATCTCTCCGTGGTCTGTGGTATGGCAGTAAATAAGGAAGCATTTGTCTGAGTTAGTAGATGACAGGAGGAAAATGTTTTTGTTCTTGTACACCATGGAGTAATCTAGTGATCTATTGTTTTTAAGCAGATTGTAACTGAAGAGTTGTAGAACAGCATTTCTAGCTTTGTGCTTCCCTTGGTCGTGTAACAGAGCAGACCCTGAGGTCCTGTGCAAAGTTTAGGACCCGTGAAAACTAAACAGTAAGCGAACATAAATTAACAGGTCCTCCCAGGGATTAAGAAGACAGGGTCATTATTTTGTTTTTTCCTTCTGCTAAGAGGGCCAGTTTCCAGCAAGAATTATAATTAAAAAAAATATAGCTCTATCTGAGGCAATTTGCTACCAGTTGTAATACCTGACAGGCCTCTAAATGTTAGGGAGCATCGTCCAGTCTTGAGCATAATGAGCTCCAAGGATCACACCATGAATCTATCGCCCTTGGGTCTTTTACTAAGAACATTAATCTAGCTAGTATAGCCCATAAAGAAGGTGGAGCATAGAAAGGGAGAGGAAGGTTTCCGATGTGTTTGATATACCATATACTTCAGGAAATGCATTGAACATCTGTGTAATATCTATCTGGTGATAGAAAAACCTTTTTTTCTTTTTTTGCAATACTTCAAAATTGGCCATTTTCTGTGTTACTTTAAGTATGTAGTATGTATTTGTATGTTTAACACAACGTTATGAATATGTTCTCCTATATTCAAAATATAATTAGTAAGATTCATCACAGGAAAGCAATATTTTCCATGTTAGCACTGCTAATGAATAAAATATATGACATTCCTGCATCGCTTGCTATTCTTATTTGCTTTTTGCAGTTTAACTAGCAAGCAGAATTCTTTCTTACCAAATTTTATGTTCGCAGCTAAGGTGCCCAGGCTATCTAATAGCTGTTTGGAGACCAGTCTTTAAGGACCTAGGATATTGATCTAGCTCAGAATGGGCAGGTGTCTATGCTAACAGCTCTGTAACAGTAATGTAATCGGCTTGACTGGTTTGTGCAATATTGTTTTCCCTGGAGTTAGGTGCAGGTCAAGGGTGCAAGGCAGTGGATTGTTCAGCATTAGCAAATAGTATGAACCACAGAACAGAACAGTTATTGCTGAGGATTCTATGTCTACGCTGTCTATATTTTGAAGGGTTTCCCTTAGGTAGCTCTAGTCTGGCCTTGCAGACTGAATACTCATTAGTGGTCAAAGCATTTAAGTGCTCCTGGAGCTTATCTTCAAGTTAGGTGTTGTCCAAAGGGAATCTGGTTAACACACCCAAAACACTGCTTAACATCACTCCACAATGTGAGTCGAAACACGGTAAGTGGGAACAATCTAGAGATGCTCTTTAAAGCACAGTCCTGATGCAAAATGAAACATGAATTCAGGTGCATCAAACATGTCAAAGGAGGACTGTTTCACCACTTATTTAAAGAGGAAAAAGATTACTACCCCGACCTTTAAATTAGTCAGCTGCATTGACTGGTGGGCAAAGAAGTAGAGTGTGCCAACTGTATATCTGTTCTGTTCAATTAGTGAGAGCACTTCTGATTTGACGCTTAGTATTGCTTGTGTTCTCCTCTTCCGTCTTTTGTGTGGGCAAGGGGATGTTACCAAAAGCAGGGTGGTCAATTAAATATGCCCCAGTTACAGTAAATGCAAACAGGTTCTTTGTTTAATTATTGCCACCTCAAATTAAATATTGCAAACACTTTTTCGACTGGGTGAACACAGTAGGAGGCAGTGGTTCTTTGCAACAACTGTACTGGTGAAGGATGAGAAGTTTCATTCAGGGTACTGACATTTGGTGCGGGCATTGAGGTCTCTGCCATCACATCCTATTACAGGATCAGGACCCTTGACAATAAATGTTTCACGTTCTTGGAACTAATGTCTGTAATGGGAATAACAGAAGTGGAGATAATAATTATATGTTACCTTGACCACAGGAGTGAATTGAAGGATTAATTGAATAACGGACCAAATTCGTCTCTGATATAAATGTGCTGATCTGACCAGCATGATTCTATCTTCATGTTAATGAAACACATGAAAAAATAATCTTTATAATTCTCATTTTGCTATTATTATTAATGATTGCTTTGCAAAGCCAGAATGCAATTTGGAAGTCTGGTTTTCTTCAGATAAAAGTTTGAAGTCTTAGCTGGAAGCTTCCCCATACTTTTGTTTAAAATGGTGATTAGCGACCTCGAGGGAATGAGCCTTCCTTGCAAGATTTCAACAGTGCTGCTTAGTTTTGGGGAAGGCAGAAACAGTGTAAGAAAAATACTTTCCCAAGGATTTTCTCTGTACCTAGTTTCAGATAAAAATGTAACACAGGAAACTTAACAAAAGTGTATTATTTACAGCAATGATGTAAATGTCTTCTAAGCATATACTATGATCTTTACCCATACTGAGCTGTGCCTGAATCCACATAGTCTCTTGTTTCTTTTTGATTACTCACAGAAATACATTACTTTAAGTTTATACCTAATACTAAGAGAAATTGGCTTTAGGAATAAGGTAGTCAAGCAATGGTGGATTTGACACGTCTTTAACGTGTGCTGATGTCGGGAATAACTGGTTGGCATTTGATGACTCTCCTAGGGATATGCAAAGACAAGTAAATTTTGGCTTTTTGAATCCACAAAGTTGTATTTTGGAGCTGGAGACCAGTCTAAGCTTGCTTGCTATTTTCTTATTTTTGTTTGGGGTACCTCACTTCTTTCCCATAGACTTCTGCAGAGTTGCTGCTTTTCATCTTAGGTTTTCATCATTCGAGCCCTACTGACACATTTTTAAATATACGGGCCTGAGGTGTTAATGCACTGCAGTCTGTCCATTGGCAGAAAGAGAGGAATAAAAACACAGACAGAAATTATGGAGTATTGTTGCAGGGGATGGGTGATGACTGCTGAGGGCCACAGAAAGTTTCACTTGGAAGATTTTGCAGCAGAGGCTAATAGGAGCTAGAAAAGTGGATATTGCTGGCACTGTCTCCCTGTGCTTTCTTGTAGCTCTTACAGGTGGAAGTGCTCAGAAAATTGCGTATTATCTGTTGGTCAAACATCTGCTGAAATGAGAACAAAACCTTAATTCCTCCAGAGCTCCACTGCCTATTACTGGCTTTTTCTTTAATTGGATAGGCAAAAGAAAGCATGGCCGGCACGCCTCGTACAAAGCTAGTGAATCAGGGAAGAAGCTACACAATGAGAGTGTCTGGCAGTGAGGACAGATATGCTCCGGAGGTGACAAATTAAAGAGTTTTAATCCAATTTATCCAGAAACCATCTGCTAAACCAAGGTTGGCAAGGTCACATCTGTTCACATTGTCTCCGTCTATGCCTGACCTAGACTTGACCCTCAAGTTTATAGGCAAAATGAAAGAGGAGAGGAGGAGCTGGGGAAGGAGAAATGGGACCAGTTCTATGACGGGAAACAGTGAACCCAGAGCAAAGGGAAAGCAAATTCTCTGTTTCCCCGGCTACGTCCAATCATTACAGATCTGTAATGGAAGCTTTATCAGCTGTCGGTTCAGAATAACTACAGTAAATAGTCTTCAAGTCTCCATGGGACGCTCAGGGGAACAAACAATAACAAACGCTCTTCTTTGAGTCATCCCTGCCTCAAGGTGGGGGGTGGAGGGGTGGGAAGATGTGGTTAAATTTGTACGCTCACTGCCCAGCAAATAAGGTCACTAAGCATAGTGTGAAAATGACAATTACACACTGGGAACGTTGTCTTTGTTTGAAGCAGGCTCCTCCTGCAAAAACTATTCAATGTCAAATCCAGGACTTGCACAGCCCTGTACACTTCAGTAACAGTCGGATGGCTGTGCTTCCTAGCTTCCTGAATTTTAGGGTATAGGAATGTTCAAATTCAAGCTTTAGAAGCAAAACCTTTCTCAAAAGAGCTGGACTGAAACTTGGCATGCAATTATCTGTGTTAGAGCAGTGACTACTTTTTTTAACCAATTTCCCTGGCCGCTGGGGATTTCCAATATCTTTTTGCAGTCTTCCTGCTGGAAACAGTGACATTCCTTAAACCACAGTATTATGGGCTGCTAGTCCTTCTACATGGGCAACAGTCTTTAGCAATCAGGAAATTGGAAGGAACTTCCAGATTAAGGGAAAAAGATTGCTCTGGGCTAACTACAGGAAGGGGACCTCAACATGAATAAGCTGCATGCTGACAGAGGGGTGGGATCCCTTGAGCATGCAAATTTTAGCTTTGAAGGCATTGTTGAAATTAGTGAAGAGCCTTGGTTAAACTGGCTCACTTGAAGCCATTTTCCATGAGTTCTACCCCCATTAACAGAGCTGTGATTGTTACATGAGAGAGTAAATATGCTGGCTGTCTCGCATCTTCATTGCCCAGACTGAAGACCAAGGATGTGGCTGAAGCTACTCTTGACTTGAGTGGCTCACTAATGTAGCAACAGCCTCTATTTGGTGTCATGAGTAGGAATGTTTGAAACGCTAGCTCAGCAACATATTCTGCCCAGTCCTCCATGTCTCTGTATTCCCTGTACCCATAATCTGTATAACTCCCTCTAAATACAAGTTTCAAGATTTTCGCCTGCTTGCCAGCTCTTCAAGATGAAGAAAGCTGACTTCATGAGGGAACTCTCTTCCAGCAGCTCCCTGACCCTTATAACCCAGGGGTTCCTGCTTGAGCATTTCTGCTAGTCACTTTGGGAGATGGTGGTGCTTGGAGAAAGGAGACAGCTCTTATGCTGATTAGAGCCCCAGGAATTTTAAACCAGAGGGCTTTGTACAGGAAAAACCACATACAGATGCAAGTTCAGAAACACTGATCTAAGTAATTTACCTGCCCATTACTACACATCTGTTACTACACTGCCTGACAGTCTCAGGGTCTCAATGTATTTCAACCCCAAGCATGTTACAGTAAATTACTCTGCATCCTTCCCCCAGCCCCTGGCATGAGCAGAATGGCTGTGCATGTGTCTTCCACATATGAGACTGCTTAAATCAAATACGAGAAAGCAGAAATGATATGCATGTACCAACACCACATTAACATGATTTAAGTTTTACGTATGATCCCTAAGCCCCCAGGCATGTTATCCTCATTGAAAATTTCTGCCTACCTATTACAATTACAAGGGCTTCTCTAGAACATGAGCACCTTAGGTTGCATTTGGTCAATTTGTACAGTGTGTATTTACAGAAAGCAAGTATTAAAATTTTCTCCAAGTATTGTGCTGCTCATTTTAGTGCCTAAGGTCAGTCTACCAAGGCACTTCCTCTGCCTGCATATATGTGTGTTTTTAACAAGTTGACTCAGAGGATTCCTAGCTATTTCAGGCTCAGCAGGTCAAAACGCTGCCCTGAAAGACCAAATTCCTCTTACAGACATGTATAGCTTCATTGTTGTACTTGGCTCAACAGCTGTTGCTTGTTGGTTTTGCTCAAGACTGAAAGCAGATTGAGTTGCAGAAGGTCAGTGTCCTGGAGAGAAATTAGGTGAGTGTCAGCACCTGCTTGTTGCTGGCAGGGGTGTGGTGACAGCAGGGTCTTGTGTAGTGATCATCCAGTCTCAAAGCTGGAGAAGGCAGAAACTTCGACCATGGGAGGCCGTGATATTGCTCCTATGATACATGGTGCATAGACCAGGCATGTTGGAAAAAAAACATGTATTGTTGCAGATTAAAGATGAAGTTCATGAGTTTGTTTTTCTGGAGATGAAACACTGGAAGAACATCATCAGCAGAGAGTAGGAAA
>Ga0181612_124010_pt1 | contig 70875 bp, 54 predicted proteins | sample HoacroProtozoa21_FD_119630 | JGI IMG/M metagenome (GOLD analysis project Ga0181612, IMG submission 119630) | Hoatzin crop microbial communities from Cojedes, Venezuel. Combined Assembly of Gp0051906, Gp0051904, Gp0051908
AGGATATAGACACCCTTGGAAAGACCTTCCAGCGAGTTGCCCACCTTCTGACCGTTGATACCGTATACGGTACCCGTAGCAGTATCTTCCTCTTCATTGAGTGTAGTCACTTCCACGATGCCGGTGACGGTCTCTTCCTGATCGGTGTGGCCGAAGGCCATGGCGTAGGAAGGAGCCACTTTGGCACCGCTGGTCAGGCTGAACAGGTTGTCCTCGACAACATCTTCATAAGTGATGTAGTGAACGGTGGTAACATCTGTTGCACCTTGTGTACCCTGCAAGCTTACAGAAGCGGTAGAGTCGTTCACCTCACCCAGAGCGCCCATGATGGCGATGGTCGGGTTCCAGTTGCGCGTGGTCTTCGAGTTCTTGTACCACTTCTTCGCAGGCTTTTTCTTGGAATTGCTCAAGAAGAAGCAATACTGCGGCATGGCAGTCTTCTCGTAAGTTCCCACGAAGTGATAGTAGTACACCTTGCTCTCGTCGGTCGAGCCTTCCTCCAGTTCGGTCTGGGTGGTAGAACCGTCTTCGAGCGTACGGATGGCGTGCACCTTGTAGTCGAGACGCGGGCACTTAATGTATTTACCGTCACCGATAACGTCGACCTTCACACCCGTCTTCTGAGAAAGCACCCATGTACCGGGCTTGTAGGTGTAGTTGGACATCGTGTCGACGGCTACCGGCACATATGGTTTGATGATATACGGGCAACCGGCGTACATGATGACATCGTCGTTACCGGTGGCCTCCTCGTAGTGCTCGGCCTCCTGGTTCAGATAGTAACTGCCTTCGTCAAACTTCCAGGTCTTGCCCTGCGTCAGGTCGTCGGTAAACTGGAAGGTAATCATCTGGGTCTTCATGTTGCGGTCCACACCGTAGAGCGTGCGGATTTCAGGATAGACATCCGTACCGGCATTGTCGCTCTTGCCGTCGATGGTGGCGTTGTATTCGGCAGGCACACCGAAGTATTTCAGCACCTCAGCCTTGGTCAGGTCGGTCGGCACGCAGATGGTGTACCAGTCGTCCTTGACGTATGCGTCGTACTGCTTCTCCACGGACATGCTGGTGTAGGCCAGGACAAACTGGTGCCAGCCCATGTAGTCGGTGTCGTAAACGGCATCGAGATTGTCGGTGTCCACCCACTCATTGCACGGTGCTTCTGAATTGGTCTCTGAGGCGGAACCGATGCTGTTGGCGCCGGTCTCGTTGGCGCTGCCGAGTGCTTTTGCACCGCTGCTCAGCAGTGAATAACCGTAGTATTTCTGTAACAGTTCGTCACCGTTCCATGAGATATAATCGTTGTTCGAACCGGGGAGCCAAACGTCACTGACTTGACTGGTGCCGCCAAGGAAACCGGTTGCGTCCGATGCTGTGCAGCGCCAGTCACCAATGTATTTATGTGCGCCCCAGCCATTGATGTCACCGTCGTCGCCGTCCTTCCAGAATTCCCAGGTTACGCCGGCCACGGCCTGAGCCTCGGAACGGTTCCATTCGCTCTGCGTCGGCCACATCACGATGTTACCGTTACCGTCGGTACGTCCGTCCTGGTCGGGGATGCTGTACTTGCGGGTCACATCGGTGTAGTGAGCCTTCTCCGCGTCGGAGCAGTTCTCGGGGAAGTGCAGGTAGGCCATCCATTTGCCACCGCCGCCATATACCTCGCGGGTAACGGACTCGGCAGCTGCCGTGGAGTTGTAACCGTTGTTGTTCATGTAACTGGTACCGGTGAAGGCGTTGAATGCGCACTTCGGTGCGACGGTACCCATGCAGTAAACATCCTTCACATATTCGGAAGTATGTATGCCGAAAGCCTGTGTGCCGATACTTTCAAGAGTAGCGGAGAAGGTGTAGCAACCGCCCTTCTCACCGTCGGAATCGAGCGTTTCGCTGTGTTCCGTCTCATCGAACATATCGATAAGCTTGCTCTCGTCATACTCCCAGTCGTTGGTACGTGCGGGATAACCGCCACCGTCGCTCTTGACGGCCGTGGTGTAGACGCGCATCAGTTTCGTAGAACCCGCTGCGAACGCAAACTCACCTATGGTCTTGTAGTTGCCGGGGATGCAGATGGTGGAGAAAGTTCCCTTCTCGCCGTCATACAAGCAGCTGTCGGGAATCATGGTCATGCTGGCGTCGATGGGCAGGTAGATTTCCTGGAGACTGCCGAAGTTGCCGTTGCCAATCATCATGTCGTTCTGCGTCGGGAAGACGGCACGGGTCAAGTCAAGACGCTTGCAGTTGCCCAAGTTGGAGGTATTGTTCGTTGCAGAGGGATTGTCCGAAACAATTGCATTCACATAGTGACCCTCACTGTTGATGCGCTTGCGGGTCCACTCCGATGCACAGAAGTCCTCAGCGTTCAACTTACCGATGCAGACGATGTTCTCGATGTTGGAGGGCGTCATGAAAGGACGGGCTCCGCTGACGGAGTCGGCATACACTTTCAGGTTATGGTAGTAAGGGATGGCGAGCAGACGGTTCACCACGCCTTCCTTGGTACTGTAGGTCATGAAACCCTTGATGTTGCCATAGTTGGAGCTTTGCTCTTTGCCGAGGGCGGAGTTTCCATTGCCCTGATCCACGTCACCCATGTAAGATACGGCGCCGAGCAGGTTGTCGCAACCTGTGAGTCGACTGTTCATGGTGGGGTGCTCAGCGTTGTATTCCGTCATCAGGAAGTAGTCCATGTTGTCGGGCAGAATCAGGTATTTGGCGTACGGGTTCTTCCAAACGGTTTGGGTTGGTTCCTGATAGAACGAGCGAGCGAGGTCGAGGGTATCGGCGTTGAAACCGTTGATTACCTCTACGTCGCCGGGCTTGAGGGCCACGTAACTGTGCTCCGTTGTGGAAGTAGTTCCATCGGAGAAACCGGTGGAGATGGTTTCATTCGTCGTGTAGAAGTTGCTCTCGTCGGCAAGCATAGCCTTGTTCGGCGTAGCGGCCTTGTTCATACAGACGATGGTGCAGTGGCCGTAGTGCTGGCTCTGTGCGATTGCCTTCATGTCGGCGTTGGCCTCGTCGCAGATGCCGTTGCCGTACATGGTGTAGTTGGCGAGGATGACAGGCACGGTGTTGCCGTCAGCATCGGTCGTCGTACCCGTATGACGGGTAGCGATGATGGAGAGCAGAGCGTCGTTGCCGTCTTCAACGTCTGTAGTTCCGCAGAAGTTGTGCGGCATGATGATGTAGCGCAGTTTGGTATTGCCCTGAATGGTCAGCGTACCGTTGACACCATTATAAAGTGTCACAGTACCGTTACTCCATCCAAAGTTTTGGGCTATAATAGAGTTCTTGAGGTCAATGTGGTCAATTTCATCGCAGTTGACAATCTTGAGGGCTTTCATGACGGAGTTATCTATGATATTGACTTCGGTAAGACCCTCGCAGTCGTCGAGCGTGAACGTACCTTGGATGTTGCAACTGCTCATGGTAAATTTCTCCACGGCCTTCGATGAGAAACTGACGTCGCTCGATACGGTGGCGTTCTTCGTGGTGTAGTCCTTCACCGTTCCGTTGCTGTACTTCTCGAAGTCAGAACCTGCCAAAGAGAGCTTGTAGAGACCGTTGGTCGTCATCTTGGTGACGTTGGTCATGTATTGGGCAATCACAGTCATGGCGCTTGTCACGGCGTCGGATGAACCCCAGGCGCAATAGAGCGTCTGGCCGTTGTCGGTGAAGCGGACGACATAAGTACATTTGGTGAAAGGCTCAGCCTCCAACTGCTCATCCGTAATCGTGCTGTTCAGCGGCAGGACAAGGCTCGGACCGCTCCATTCGCCTGCATTTGAAGCGATGGCGGTAACAACATCGTCGGATACCGTAGCGCTGTAGAGATTGTAGGCCTTGGTAGTCCAATAGTACGAATTGAACATCGTGGTCACATCTTCCGTGCTTAGGGTAGAACCGTCAGTGAACACGAGAGTCGTAACCGAGTTGAAGGTGTTGATGCTTGGAGTGCCATTCCAACCAAGCCCCCAGCTGCTGATGTCACCGGCCGCCAATTTCGAGAAAGTGGCGGTGGTGCCGTCGACAGTCACAGTACTACCGGACGTCTCGTTCACGGTGTACGTGTCGGCTGCCTTCACGCCAATGGCGCAAAGGCACATAGCAATAAAGAATAGAAATTTCTTCATTTCTGTTGTAAAAATTTAAGTTATGGTTTAATATTTATCTGTTTTTAATCCAAGAGATGCACCTGCATATATTATATATATAATAAGGTGAGGCTCTACAAGTGTGGGTGAGTGATTTTCGCAAATTTTTCTCTCATTTCTGCAAGTCCGCGCTCATCTCACTTGAAATCGGGTGCAAATTTACAAGTTTTCGAATAAAAAAAACGTTATTAACAAAAAAGTGAAATTAAAAAGGATAATTTAACTTTTGTAAAGAGAAATTGTAGGAGGTTTTCCAACCACCCCGCCTCCGCCACCCCTCCTTGACTAAGGAGGGGACTACGCTGACGCGACATCACTACGTATGAGAGGAGACCGTGGATAGTCTCCTCCTAAGTTAGGAGGAGTGGATCCAAGCGTCAGCGCGAGACGAGGTGGTATGTTTGCCAACCTACTTTTCCCCAACCACGACCAGACGGCGGAGGGCCTTGCGGCCCCAGACGACGAGGAGAGCGAAGAAAAACCGGGTGGAGATAATCCATAGGGCGGGGATGCCCATGGAGGCGAAGACGGTGGTGTCTTCCAGCAGACTGTGGTTCATGATGAGGTGATAGTTCACGTCGTTGGCTTCGGCGCGGGTGATTTTCCCCTGCTCCTCCAAATCCATCATCACGGCACTACCGTAACTGATGCCGAGGATGTTGCCCACTATCCACATGTAGGCGGCGTTCTCAGACAGTCCGCAGAAGCGCATCAACGGGTGAAGCGGCCGGGCAAGGCGTTCCATCAGACCATAGTGCTCCACCATGCGTTGCACTATCATCAGGGCGAAGATGAGGAGATAAATCAGGATACTCATTTTCACCGAAGACACCACCCATGACGCGAGCCAGCGGTCGCCGTCCGCCTCCATCGTGATGCCTTCGCCGAAGCGGCCGGTCATGTTGTCGGGCAATACCAGATTGAGGTACACGGCGCAGAGAAACGCCATGCACAGGCGGATGACAAACATTTTCCAGAAGGAAGACCCCACCCGGCGGTTGACCGCACTTTCCACAAACAGGGCATGACACAGACACATCATGATGCCCACGATGGTGGCTTCGCGCAGCGTCAGAGAGAGTTGGAGCATGGCGGCGATGCCGGCGTAGGTGGTGACGAAGGCACCCGTGAGGAATCCCACCGCCGCCTTGCCCGGCAGACCTACCCATCGCATCACGGGGTCGAGGTAGACGGCCAGGGCGTCGATAAGACCGTAGTGTTGCGCCACGGTCACCGCCAGAGAGATGGGCAGCATGATTTTGAGCAGCCACACCGTGGTTTTGGTGGTGGGCCGCACGCTTTCTCTGACGAAGTCGCCGAGGCGCTGTATGAATGTTGGGGATGACATGCGGGTGCAAAGGTACAATAAAATCGGGATATAGCAAAATTCCCGATGAAATCGGAGATTTTAGTTTCATGTTATTGAGAATACGGACAAAAGGGCTTTAGGATGCCGTATCTTTGCACACGACAATACAACCCCTCCCCGAGTGGTGAGCGGACGAGATAGATGAGACAGGAAGGGTCAGAAGGTGACGTAGGGTTGCAGCCTTCGGATGACTTCGGGCGGAAATTCCTTGAGGAGCGAGAGTTCCGAGAGGGAATGAAGGTCGCCGTGAAGGCGACGGTAGTCGGCGATGGCGCGGGCCTGATAGAAATTGAGGTAAGGATGCCGGCGCATTTGTTGGACGGTGGCCTTGTTGAGATTGATTTTCACGATGCCGGCGGTGTCGGTGCGGAAGTAAGGTACGGCCTCCTCGGGAAAACCGTCGATTTCCCGGAGTTGGCCAGGATGCGTGAAACCGCCCAACCGACTGCGGTAGCGCACGATGGCGCGGGCATAATAACTGCCGATGCCCGGGACGGTTTTCAGGGCATTGGTGTCGGCCCTGTTCAGATGGACGGTCTGCCCGGCCGACAGTTTGCGGGGATACCCCACGGTATCGTGCCCCGGCACCCCGGAAGATACTGATTTCTGGCGGTCGCCATACACCTCGCTGGCCGGCTGGTAATCATCCGAGATGCGGATATAGGGCAGCAGGCGGCGGTATTGTCCGGCCGTGAGTCCGTAGAGACGGGCGAAATCCTCCGGCCGGCGGAAGACGCCGCCCTTGGCGCGGTACTTGTAGATGCTGCGCACTTGCCAGGGCTTGAGTCCCAGTCGGAGCAGGGCGGTGGAGTCGGCCGTGTTCGGATCGAAGACAAACCGCTCCGCGGCGGCCTCAGATGGGGCATACGGCTCACGGGAAGGTTCGCTGTAGCGGTATGGACTCCTTCCGTAACGGTCGTGCGGCGCGCGGCCCGACAGACGGATGGAATCAACAGGGGTGTTCTCAGTGGGAAGCCAATTGCCCCCGATGCGCATGACAATAATGGCCAGGACGGCGACGGTGAGCAGGGTGATGACCGCGATGCGGTCGGAACGTTGCAGGTAAAAGAATTCTTTCAGCATGTCAGTGGTTGATGTGGTTAAACGATTTTTTGTGGTTCAGGGGTTTTAGTGGTCCGTCATTCCGCTGCTATATCACACCCGCCTGGTGCAGGAAGATGGCCAGGATGCAGAGCGGACAGACGAAACGGATGAGGAAGAGGAACACGCCGAAGAGCGTACCCCGCAGCGTACCCCAGTTGGTAAACTCGTCCCGGACAATTTTCTTGGGCACTTGCCAACCCACGAACAGGCAGGTCAGAAAACTGCCGAGGGGCAGGAGTATCTGACCCGTGAAGAAGTCGCAGAAGTCGAGCAGGCTCTTGCCCATGACATGGAGACCGCCGACCGCTCCGCAGGAGAGTGAACAGAAGATGCCAATGAGCGAACAGAGGACGGTGACGAGCAGCGCGCCTTTCTTGCGCGTAATGTGCAGTTCCTCGTAGAAGAACGCCGTACCGATTTCGTGCATGGAGATGGTGGACGTGAGTGCCGCCAGCGCCAACAGGGCATAGAAGAGGATGGCGATGACGTAGCCCACGGCAGGTATGGCGGAGAATGCCTGTTGGAACACGTTGGGCAGCGTGATGAAAATCAGCGCGGGACCGCTGTCGGGATTGACGCCCACCGAGAAGGCGGCGGGGAATATCATCAGTCCGGCGAGAATGGCGATAAGGGTATCGACCAAGGCCACCTGGGCAGCCGACCGGAGCAGACGGGTCTGGCGGGAGAAGTAGGACGCGTAGGTGCACAGGCAGGCCGTTCCCAGACTGAGCGAGAAGAAGGCCTGGCCCAGGGCGTCGAGGAACACGCTGCCGCTCACTTTGCTGAAGTCGGGACGGAAGAGGAATTCGATACCTTTCGAGGCGCCCGGCAACAGGCAGGAGGCGATGACGATGATGACCAGCAGGACGAAGAGCGTCGGCATCAGGAGTTTGGAAGCCTTCTCAATGCCGTCGCGGATGCCGTGGACCACGACATAATGGGTCATCAGAATGAAGATGACCGTCCACAGGGCCGGTTTGACGGCCGACGAGGAGAACGTCTGAAAGTAGGTCAGGATGTATTGGCTGTCACCGCGCAGGTGACCGACAAGCGAGGCGAAGAGGTATTGCAGGCACCAGCCCGCCACGACGGCGTAGAATCCGAGGATAATCATCGACGTGATGACGCCCAGGTACCCGATGACGCCCCAAGCGCGCCGGTGGGAGAGTTTTTGGTAGGCACGCGCCGCGTTGGCGGCGGCGTGACGGCCGACGATGAATTCGGCCACCATACCCGGAATACCGAGCAGGATGATGCACACCAGGTAGATGAGGATAAAGGCGGCGCCGCCGTTTTGCCCCGTCATGTAGGGGAAACGCCAGATGTTTCCCAGTCCGACGGCGCTTCCCGCCGTAGCGAGGATGACGCCGAGCTTGCTTCCGAAATTACCTCTTTCTGTCATATTAACGTGTAACGTGGAGCGATTAAATCACTCCAAACTGATGGAGGAAGATGGCCAGGATACAGAGCGGACAGACGAAGCGCACGAGGAAGAGAAACACACCGAGGAAGCGCCCGCTCAGCGTACCCCAGTTGGTCAGTTCGTCGCGCACGATCTTCTTCGGGACATACCAGCCGATGAACAGGCAGGTCAGAAAACCGCCGACAGGCAGGAAAATCTGTCCGGTGATGAAATCGAAGAGGTCGAAGAGCGACTTGCCGCCGACGGAAAGGAAATCCCACGAGCCCATACTCAATGAACAGACGGCGCCGATGACAGAGCACGCCACGGTGACAATCAGGGCGCCCTTCTTGCGCGAAATATGCAGTTCCTCATAGAAGAACGCGGTGCTCACTTCATGGAGCGACATGAGCGACGTGAGGGCGGCCAGGGTGAGCAGTGCGTAGAACAGGATGGCGATGACATAACCTAAGGCGGGCATTCCGGCGAAGGCCTGTTGAAACACGTTGGGCAGGGTGATGAAGATGAGTGAAGGCCCGCTGTCGGGGTTGACGCCCACGGAGAAGGCGGCGGGGAATATCATCAGTCCGGCGAGAATGGCCACGAGGGAGTCGATGACACTGATCTGTACGGCCGAATTGAGCAGGTTGGTCTGTCGGGAGAAGTAGGACGCGTAGGTGCAGATGCATCCCATGCCGATGCTCAACGAATAGAACGACTGGCCGAGCGCGCCAAGAAACACGTTGCTGTCCACCTTGGAAAAGTCGGGTTTGAAGAGAAACTCAATGCCCTTCGAGGCGCCCGGCAACAGACAGGCGGCCACCACGATGATGAGCAGGAGGATGAAAAGCGTCGGCATCAGGAGTTTGGAGGCCTTCTCAATGCCTCCGCGCACGCCGTGGACAATAACGAAATGGGTGATGACCAGGATGGCGACGGTCCAGATGACGGGGCGCACGGGGTCTTGCGAGAAGTCGCTGAAATACCGGATGAAGAAGTCGGGCGTGCCTTTCAACTGACCGATGATGCCGGCGAAGATGTATTGCAGGCACCAGCCGGAGACGACGGCGTAATAACCGGTGATGAGAAACCCGGTGATGACGCCCAGCAGACCGATAAACTTCCACGGGGTGTCGCCGGCCAACTTCTGGTAGGCGCGGGCGGTGTTGGACGCGCCGTAGCGGCCGATGATGAATTCACTCACCATACAGGGAATGCCCAACAGGAGGACGCACCCGATATAGACGATGATGAAGGCGGCGCCGCCGTTTTCGCCCGTCATGTAGGGGAAACGCCAGACGTTGCCCAGTCCGACGGCGCTTCCCGCCGTAGCGAGGATGACACCGAGCTTGCTTCCGAAATTACCTCTTTCTGCCATATTAACGTGTAACGAGATTACATTACTCTCTCCACTTCGTAAAGGGATGCGTGAGGAGATACTTGTTGTAATAACGGTGGTCGTCGGTCACTTCCAGGCCGATGAAATCGGGCCTCTCGAAAGGTTCGTCCTCGGCGGCGAGTTCTATCTCCGCCATGACGAGTCCTTCGTTGTCGCCGAAAAACTCATCCACTTCCCAGGTGTGCCGGCCTGAGGGGATGAGGTGGCGCACCTTGTCTATCATTCCGCCTTCGCAAAGCGCCAGGAGATGATCGGCCTCACCGATGGTGATTTCCTTCTCAAACTCGTAACGGGCAAAGCCGCCCTTGGCGGGGCGGCCTTTGATGGTGAGGAAGGCCTCGTCGTCGCGCAGGCGGATTCTGACCGTCGCATTGAGACAAGGGATGTAGCCTTGGCGGATGTGGTGGGAAGCGACGACGCGCGACTTCCAGTCGCGGTCTTTCCTGACCAGGAATTTCCGTTCGATTTCCAGTCCGCTCATCTTACATCATGGCGAAGGCGAGGAAACAGACGCCCAAGAGAATCAAAACGGCGAAAATCCAATAGATTACCTTCTTGGCCTGTTTTTCCTGTTTGGCCTCGCGCGCAGCTTTGCGCATTTTACTTTTCTGACTCATATTACTGTTTTATTTGGTTGTTAATTTTCATCGGTCACGGGGAATTCCATCAGGTAGGCCTTGATGAAACCGTCGATTTTGCCGTCCATCACCGCATCCACGTCGGTGGTCTGGTAGTTGGTGCGGTGGTCTTTCACGCGGCGGTCGTCGAAGACATAACTGCGAATCTGGCTGCCCCATTCGATTTTCTTCTTGCCGGCCTCGATTTTGGCCTTTTCCTCCAGGCGCTTTTTCATCGCGCGGTCGTAGAGTTGCGACTTCAGGAGCAACATGGCCTTGGCCTTGTTCTTGGGCTGGTCGCGCGTCTCGGTGTTCTCGATGAGGATTTCCTCTTCCTCTCCCGTATCGGGATCCTGGTAGAGATAGCGCAGGCGCACGCCGGATTCCACCTTGTTGACATTCTGACCGCCCGCGCCGCTGCTGCGGAACGTGTCCCACGACACACGGGCCGGGTCGACATACACCTCGATGGTGTCGTCGACGAGCGGGGTGACGAAGACGCTCGCAAAACTCGTCATGCGCTTGCCTTGCGCATTGAAGGGCGAGACGCGCACGAGACGGTGTACGCCGTTCTCGCTTTTCAGGTAGCCGTAGGCGTATTCGCCCTCGATCTCCATCGTGACGCTCTTGATGCCGGCCTCGTCACCATCCTGCAGATTGCTGATGGTGCACTTGTACTGATGAGCCTCGGCCCAGCGCATGTACATGCGCATGAGCATCTGTGCCCAATCCTGGCTCTCCGTGCCGCCGGCACCGGAATTGATTTTCAGGACGCAGTCCATCGGGTCTTCCTTCTGGCGCAGCATGTTCTTGAGTTCCAGGTCCTCGATGACGGAAAGCGCCTTGGCATAGTCGTCGTCCACTTCCTGTTCGGTGACCAGGTCGTCGTGGTAGAACTCAAAGGCCAGGGCCAGTTCATCGCTGCACCGCTTGGCCTCATCATATCCCTTGACCCATTTCTCGATGCCCTTGACTTTCTTCATCTGCTCTTGCGCCCGGACAGGGTCTTCCCAGAAGTCGGGCGCCTGCGTGCGCAGTTGTTCCTCCTCAAACTCCACCCTTTTCCGGTCGATGTTCAAGTAGCGATAGAGCGCGTCGGTGCGCTCCTTGATATCTTTCAGTTGATCGGCTGTTATCATGTCTCTTCGTACATCTTGTTGATGACGTCCAAATAATTCTTGTGAATGACGGCCCGCTTGAGTTTGAGCGTGTTGGTCAGTTCGCCGTTCTCCATGGAGAAGTGGTGCGGCAAGAGCGTGAAACGCTTGATTTTCTCATAGTTGGCCAACTGCTGGGTGAGCGTCTCGATGCGCTCCATCATCATGTCGTGAATCTGCTGGTTGGCGCAAAGGTCCTCACGGGTCTTGCAGGCGATGCCGTGCTCGCGGGCATATTCCTCGAGCAGGCGGAATTCGGGCACGATGAGGGCGGAGACAAACTTCCGTTCGTCGGCGATGACGGCTATCTGGTCGATGTACTTGTCGACTAATACCTTCGACTCGACCATCTGCGGGGCGATGTACTTGCCGTTGGACGTCTTGAACAGGTCTTTGATACGCTCCTTGAGGAACAGTTCGCCGCCCTTGAAATAGCCCGCGTCGCCGGTGTGGAAGTAACCGTCCTTGTCGAACACCTCGGCATTGAGCGCCTCGCGCTTGTAGTAGCCTTTCGTGATGGTGGGGCCTTTCAGGAGAATCTCGTCGTTGTCGCCGATTCTGACGTCGATGCCGTCGAGCGGACGGCCCACGGAACCGACGGTGAAGGGCTGGCCCTTGCGGTCGCAGGAGACGGTGGCCAGACTCTCGGTCAGACCGTAGCCCACGATCATGTCGATACCGATGGAATGGACGAATTCCTCCACTTCGGGCGATACGGTGGCGCCTGCGGTGGGGAAGATGTTGGGCCGCTCCAGACCAAACTGCTTGCGCACCAGACTGAAAATGGTCTTGTTGATGACCTTGTATTCCATCTGCAGGGCGAGCGGCGGACGCTTGCCGTGACTCAGGTAATCGATGTTGTGCTTCTTGCCCACGGCGATGGCGTGGCGGAATATCTTTTGCTGTGCGGCGCCGGAATGGTCGATTTTCTCATTGACGCCGGCAAAGACTTTCTCCCAGAAGCGCGGTACGGACGACATGCACGTGGGGTGCGTTTCGCACATCGACTGCTGGATTTCCTTGGGATACGTGTTGATGATGAGTTGGGCGCCCTCGGTGAGCGAGAGTATCATCCAGCCCCGTTCGAAGATATGCGTGAACGGCAGGAAGTTGATGACGCGGTCGGTCTCGCCTACGGGCACGTACTTGTCGTTGGCGATGAAGGCGGCGTGGTATTGCCGGTAGGTCAGCATCACGCCTTTCGACTCGCCCGTGGTGCCGCTGGTATAGAGGATGTTGGCCAGGTCGTCCTCGTTGGCCTGTGCCCAAAGGGCCTCCACTTCCGACTGGCGGGGGAGCTTCTCGCCCAGGGCGAGGAAGTCTTCAAAATAAAGGGCGTTGGGGTCGTGCGTACTGATGCGCACGCTCTGGTCGAAGATGATGATGCGCTCCAGGGTGGGACACATGGCGAAGACGCGGTGGGCCTTGTCGTACTGCTCCTGTTCGCCCACGAAGAGAAAACGGATCTGCGCGTCCTGTATCATGTATTGGATTTGCTGCTCACTGCTCGTGGCGTAGAAGGGGATGGTGACGCCTCTTACGCCGTAGGCGCCGAAGTCGGTGTAGAGGTAGTGAATGCAATTCTGCGAGAATACCCCGATGTTCTCTTGCGGTTTCACCCCGATGTTGAGCAGGGCGTTTGACACTTGTTTGACCCGCAGGGAGAAATGGTTCCAACTCACGGTTTCCCATTTCAGACTGCCGAAACGACGGTAAGTGATCACGGGTTTGTCGCCATACTTCTTGGCCTGCTCGTGAATCAGCACGGACATGTGGCACCTTGTCTGCATACGATTAAAATTTCAATCTGCCAGCAAAGATAGTGAAAATTCTGATAATGAACACGTGTTTCACGAAAAAATGGTTACTTTTGTCTCCGATTATGGACACTAAAGTGTATGTGAATGACGCGGTGCGCCTGCTCCGCGACCTGATTCGGGTGCCTTCCGTGAGTCGGGACGAGGCGCGCGCGGCCGATGTCCTGGCTGCGGCGATACGGGATTACGGTTATTCTCCCCGGCGGGAAATCAACAATGTGTGGACGGTGGCGCCTGATTATGACGAGGCGCGGCCGACCCTGCTCTTGAACGCGCACATTGACACGGTGAAACCGGCGGCCACCTGGACGCGCGACCCGTTCTCGCCCGACGTGGAGGGAGACACGCTTTACGGACTGGGCAGCAACGATTGCGGCGGCGGTCTGGTGTCGCTCCTGCAGGTGTTCCGCATCCTGGCGCTCCGGCAGCGGACGTACAATCTGATTTATCTGGCCTCGGCCGAGGAGGAAGTGTCAGGCGCGAACGGTATCCGCAGGGCGCTTCCTCTCTTGCCCGAGATTGACGCGGCCGTCGTGGGCGAACCCACGGGCCTCCAACCGGCGGTGGCGGAGAAAGGACTGATGGTGCTGGACATCACGTACCAGGGCAAATCCGGCCATGCGGCGCGGGGCGAAGGTGTCAACGCCATCTACAAGGCGCTCGACGACATCCGCTGGATGCGCGACTACAAGTTTGAGAAAGTAAGTGATTTCCTCGGTCCGACGGTGATGAACGTCACCATGATATCGGCGGGGACGCAGCACAACGTGATTCCCGACAAGTGTTCGCTGGTGGTGGACGTGCGCACCAACGAACTGTATGACAATGAGGAAGTGTTCGAGTTTGTCCGTTCGCGGGTGAAGGGGGAATGCGCCGCCCGCTCGTTCCACTTGAAATCTTCGGGCATCAGTATGTCGCATCCGCTGGTGCGCCGCTGTCTCGACTTAGGCCTCACGCCCTTCGGTTCGCCCACGCTCAGCGACCAGGCGCTCATGCCGTTTCCTTCCATCAAACTGGGGCCCGGCGAATCGTCCCGCTCTCACAGTGCGGACGAGTTTGTCCGGATTTCGGAAATCGAAAGGGCCATTGCGCTGTATGTGGAGTTATTAAGCGTGTAACGTTAACTTATCTCCCCAACCACACTTCCGGGTTGAGCTTGCTGGTTTCCTTGCGCAACTGGAATTGGAGGATGTTGTCGGCACCGACATGGCCTAAGGTCTGGCGGGTGGAAACTTTCTGACCGCGGTGGACGCTGACGGATTTCAGGTTGCAATACACCGAAATGTAGGCGCCGTGGCGCACCATCACCACCATCGTACCGCCGAAACTGAACACGGCGCTCACCTCACCGTCGTAGATGGAACGGGCGGCGCAACCGCTCTTGCCCAAGATGTTGATGCCCTTGTTGTCGAGGGTCACGCCCTTGAGCCCTTCCACGTTGTATTGTCCGAAGTGGCTCACGATGCGGTAACTGCCGGTGATGGGCATGGGCAGGCGCCCTTTGTTCTTCTCGAATCCGCCGCTGACGATGCGGTCGGCCGAACTTAGCGTGGCGGCTTCCTTCACGTCTTCCTTGGCTTTGGCGATTTCCCGTTCACGCCGTTTCTCGTCGGCCTCGGCTTTCTTCTCCGCGGCGATACGTTCCGACTTGGCCTCGCGCGCGGCCTGTTCGATGCGCGCTTTCTTGGCGGCGGCCGCCTTGGCCTCGTCGGCGCGGGCCTTGTCGGCGCGGGCGCGCTCTTCCGCTTCGGCGGCAGCCTTGGCCTCTGCCTGCAAACGGGCCTCGCGGGCCTTGGCCTCCGCTATCCTGCGGGCGTTCTCACGTGCGGCGGCTTCGGCTTCGGCCTTCTTCCGTGCCAGTTCGGCCTCACGCGCTTTCTTGCGGGCGGCCTCCTCGGCGGCTTTCTTCTTGGCTTCGGCGGCGGCGCGGGCACGGGCCTTGGCCACTTCCTCGGCGATGAGACGGTCGATTTGCGCGTTGAGTTCGGCGTCTTTCTGTTTCTGTTGGGAAATCACCGACTCAATGGTCTTCTGCTGTTTCTGCAGTCCTTCCACCATTTTCTGCTGTTCCGTCTGTTTGTCCTGCAGGGCGGCATGCTCTTTCTTGTCTTTGTAAAGCAGGTCGTTCTTGGTCGACTTGGCCCGTTGCAGTTCGTTCTGTTTCTCGTTGATCTGCTGTTGCTTGGCCTTGATCTGCTCGCCTTGCGACTTCTGATACTTGGCGTATTCGCGGACAAATCGCATGCGGCGGTACATCTCGGTGAAGTTCTTGGCCGAGAAGACAAACATCAGTTTGTCCTGCACGTTGCGGTTGCGCGCCATATAGCGGAGCGACTTGACGTATTTCTCCGTGCGGTCGTCGAGTTGTTCCTGCAGGGTGTTGAGTTGGGCGGCCAGCAGTCCGATGTTGCCGTCGATCTGGGTGATGTCTTTCTGGATGTTGTCGATGGATTTCTGGCGCTCGCCGATTTCGCTGTTGATGTTGAGCAGGGCGGCGAGCCGTTTCTTGACGTCGGCGCGGTTGGCCCGGAGCGCCCGTTCCTGTTCCTTGATTTTCTTCTGAATCTTCGACCGCTCGTTCTGCAGACCCTTGATGACCGAGTTGGAATAAGCGGGTTTCTTCTGCGAGGCGGTCTTTTTCTTCTGCGTTCCTTTCTTTCCCGTCTGTTTGGCAGTGGTATTCTTCTTGGCCGCGGCCGCAGTGGTGGTCTTCTTCGCCGCCTGACCCGCCTTGGCCGTACTGCTCTTTTTCTGGGTCACACTGCTTCTTTGCGGTGTCTTGGACGTCGCTTTCCTGGTCTGCGCCTTCGGCGAAAGCGCAAGCATAAGGAGGAAGATAAGGAGACAGATGCGGTTCATGAATTACAGTTTTGAGAGTTTGCCCAGCACGTCGTCGGTGCTCACCTGTTTGTACTTCGACGACACCGTGGTGCGGTTTTCCCAATCGGCGGACGTGTCGATGTCCGAGAGTTGGAGACTGACGGTCACGTCTTTTTTCTTCTTGGTGGCCGCGGTGGTGAAATGCAGGTTCTCCGACTTGGGAAACTGCTTGATGCCCACGGCGGTGAAATCGTCGTAATCCACGTCGAGCCTGGACGTTCCGTGCTTGTCGCTCCGGTAGGTCACGGCGGTCTTCGTGATGTGGGCGGTCTTGGCCTCGGTCTGCCACTCGCAGGTCATGTTGCCTTTCTCATAGGAAAGCAGTCCTTTCTGAACGTCGGCCGTCAGTTGTTCCAACAGGGCGTCGGTGAGTTTGCCCTCGCCCGGAATGAAGAGTTCGTTCCAGAAGATGGCCTGCAGCGCATTGAAGTTGAGCCCGTTGTCGCGCAGGAAGTCTATCTGGTTGTAGTCGCCCTTGATGTATTCCTTGTGCATGCGGTCGATGACCAGCACGTAATCCTTGGTGAATTCCAACCGTCCGATCTCGCTTCCGAGCAGCGGCACCAACAGTTGAATGCGGATGACGTCGTCCTTGCGCATGCGGAGCTGGCCGGGTACGGTGATGTCCTTGTCGCCCGTCTGCAGGCGGAAGGTGATTTTGGAGGAGATGTTCTTGGCGTATACCGCGCCGGACGCCACGCGCCTGGCCAGATTTTCCGTCGTCGTGACGGTCTGTGCGGTCTGTTTGTCAGTGGCGGACGCGGCCTGCGTCGCTGCCGTCCGGCCGTCGGTCACGGTCTTTTGCGTACCGCAGGCGCCCAATGTCAGGACAATGGCCGCGGCGGACAGGAGAAATCCCAGTTTATTTTTCATCTTTCCGGATGTATTTTTTGTTCTTTATCTTTCTTTCAATGAGGGCCTTGTCGGCGTCTTCCGCCGTCTCCAGGGCTTTTTGCCAATACTCGACGGCCTTGCCGGCGTCGCCGTTCATGAAGTAAATGTCGCCGGCATGGTCGATGATGACACTGTTGTTGACGCTGTCGACGGTGTTTTCGAGTGTCAGGTCGATGTATTTCCGGGCCTCTTCGTAGCGGCCTTCCTTGAACAGAATCCAGGAATAGGTGTCCAGGTAGGTGGCGTTGGCGGGTTCGGCCTTGATGGTGCGGTAACTCATCTTCTCGGCCTTGGGCAGGTCGGTGTCCTCCTCGCTCAGGTAATAGGCGTAATTGTTCAGACAACCGATGTTGTCGTCCTTCCATTGCAGACAACTGTCGTAGGCGGCGAAGGCCTCGCCGGTCATTCCTTTCATGTGGAGGATGTCGCCCATGATGGCGTAGAAGTCGGAAACGATGTCCACGTTGCTGTCCTTGTTGATCTGACTGACGCCGCGGCGGAACGACATGAGCGCCCGGTCGTTGTCCTTCTTCTGAAACCAGGCCATGCCCTGGAAGTAATAGAAGGCCATTTCATCGGGATTGTATTCAATGCCGGGCTGACTGAGACTGATGACCTTGTCGTAGTCGCCCGTGGGCCAGACCAACTGGATGAGCTGGAGACGCACCGACTTGTTGTCGGGTTCGATGTCCAGCGCGTCCTGGAAGGCTTGCACGATACACGAGTCGGGCATCTGCTTGCCGTACATGTAAGCGCCTTTGAGCACGGCCAGGTCGCTGTTGGCCTGCGGTTGGGCTAGTACGCGGTCGAAGAGCGCCAGTACGGCGGTGGAGTCGCCGCCCCGCGCGTCGTTCTCCTCGATAAACTGACGGAGCAGTTGGGCCTTCGTGGACGTCTCGGTGTTCTTGTTGAGCAGCATCCGCTCCAGAAGGCGGTCGGCCTCTTCGGTGTTCTTTTCCGCCGTATAGTAATCATAGAGCGAGGAGAGCGCGTAGGCATTGTCGGGATCTTCTTTCAACACTTTGGCAAACTGCTTGTAGGCCTCTTTGTTCTTGCCCTTCTGCATGAGCCAGTTGCCGAGCATGGTCTGGTATTTCAGTTCGTCGGGCTCTTCCCTGACCAGGCGGCTCAGGGTCTTGTAGGCCATTTTGCTGTCGCCTTTCATCTCATATACCCGCATCTTGGCCAGGGTAATGTCCTCGTCGGGCCCTTCGATGATTTCCATCTTGTCGAGCACGCTGATCATCTTGTCGTAATTGCCCTGCTTCTGGTACAGGGAGGCCAGGATGTTGAGGGCGTCGATGCGGTCGCCGTGGTTGGCTGCGAGCCGTTCGTATTCCTGAATGGCCTTGTCGGTCTGCCCGGAGGCGATGTAGAACTGTGCCGTCCGCTCCAGGTAAGTGTCGTTTTCGGGTGCAAGGGAAGCGGCTTTCTCCAGGCAGGCGAGGGCGAGCGAGTCTTTTTTCATCGCCGAATAATACATGGCGATATGGTAATATACCTCAGGCGCGTCCTGCCGGATGCTCAAACAATGGGTGAGCAGGTCGTAGGCGGCCGCGTAATTCCCCGCGTTCTGCTGGTTGACGGCCTCCAGGAAAAAGTATTCGTGACGCCGGTCGCGGGCATAACCGTCGCTGTCCGCCGCCTGCAGGGGCAGGGCCGGAAACAGGGAAACGAGGAGGAAAAGCGTATGGATGAGGCGGTTCATGCGGCGAATGACTTATTTGACACCGGTATGTCCGTATCCGCCCGCCCCGCGCTCGGTCTCGTCCAGGGCGTCCACAAGACGGAAATCCACCTGTTCGTGGCGGGCAACGACCATCTGCGCGATGCGCTCGCCGTCGTTGACAATGAAATCTTCCTGCGACAGATTGATGAGCAATACGCCCAATTCCCCGCGGTAGTCGGCGTCGACGGTGCCGGGACTGTTCAATACGGTAATGCCTTTCTTCAACGCCAGTCCGCTTCTGGGCCTGACCTGTGCCTCATAACCCGGAGGCAAGGCGATGTAAAGACCCGTGGGAATGAGCCGGCGCTCCATCGGACGGAGCGTGACGGGGGCGTCGAGATTGGCCCTAAGGTCCATGCCCGCACTTTGCGGTGTGGCATATTCGGGCAACGGATGATGCCCTTTGTTGATGACATTGACGTTGATCATACTGGTAGGAATATAAAATAATGTGCAAAAATAAGGAATTATCTTCATATCGGTACAAAAAAAAGGGTAAAAAGCAGGAAAATACCTAAAAATCCATTACTTTTGCAAGTATGATGAACTGGCTTCAACTTATATCCAACAAGCGTTTCGGTCAGGAAGACCGGCATGCGCGGCGGCATGACGACCGCTCGGAATTCAAGCGCGATTACGACCGTTTGATATTCTCCGCCCCCTTCCGCAGATTGCAGAACAAGACCCAAGTGTTCCCCTTGCCGGGCAGCGTCTTCGTGCACAACCGCCTGACACACAGTCTGGAAGTGGCTTCCGTGGGCCAGTCGTTGGGCAATGACGTGGCGCATGTGCTGGCGGAGCGGCATCCCGAACTGAGGAAAACGCTGTTTGAGGAAATCGGCACCATCGTCTCGGCGGCCTGTCTTGCCCACGATTTGGGCAATCCTCCCTTCGGCCATTCCGGTGAAAAGGCCATCCAGTCGTATTTCCTGGAAGGTCCCGGCGCGCAGTTGCAGGGACAGTTGAGCGGGGCTTTCTGGGATGACATCACCCATTTTGAAGGCAACGCCAACGCTTTCCGCCTCCTGACCCACCGGTTTGTCGGCCGCCGCGCCGGCGGTTTCGTGATGACGTATTCCACGTTGGCCTCCATCGTGAAGTATCCCTTTGCCAGCCGTTGGGCCGGCAGTCACGGGAAATTCGGTTTTTTCACCGAGGAGGCGGAAGGCTTCCGGCGCATCGCGGACGAGTTGGGCATGACAAGACTCTCGAAGGAGGGCCAGCCGCTCCGCTACGCGCGGCATCCGTTGGTCTATCTGGTGGAGGCGGCGGACGATATCTGTTATGAAATCATGGACATCGAAGATGCCAACAAACTGAAAATTCTGTCGTTCGCGGAGACGGAACGGCTCCTCCTGGACTTCTTCGACGAGGATACGCGCCGGCGGATTCAGCGGCGCATCGAGGAGGAAGGCATTACCGATGTCAACGAACAGGTGGTCTACATGCGTGCCTGTGTCATCGGATGTCTCATCAAGGAATGCGTGCGCGCCTTTACCGACAATGAGGAAGCCATCCTCTCCGGTACGTTTGAGGGCAGTCTGATAGACCATGCCGAAAGCCGGGTGAGGGATGCCTACAAGCAGTGCACGCGCGTTTCGAAGAAGAAAATCTACAACAGCAAACCGGTCCTGGACGTGGAATTGAGCGGTTACAAGATTATGGAGACGCTGATGGAAGACCTGATCGGGGCGGCCGTCAGTCCGGAGAAATTCCATTCCCGCCAACTCATCAACCGGTTCAGCAGTCAGTACGACATCCATTCCGACCGGTTGGACATCAGGGTGATGGCCGTCATCGACTATATCAGTGGCATGACCGACGTCTATGCTCTGGATATCTTCCAGAAAATCAGCGGAATCAGTCTGCCGGTGATTTAGGCAGAAGTCCCAAGAGTTTCTCGACCAGGCGCGGAATACCCAGCGCCGGCACTTCATTTTCCGGCATCCAGACATACTCTTCCGGCAATTCCGGAAAGGTATCAGCCTCGTAAAGATAGAAATCCGTATGGATGACGCGGTGGGTCAACACGTGCTTCACATCCTGAATAATGGGTAAAAAACAGCCATTCCATCGAGGTAAATCACCGTTTTCAATGAGAAAAGGTTCCCAAAGTCCCTGCCAGATGTCGCCGCCGCTCCTTCGCCGGAAGGCCGTTTTGCCCTGGCAGCGCAAATAAATGTAGGTGAAACGGCGCTGCTTCACTTTCACTTTCTCGCCCATGACGGGCAATTCTCCCACCTTTCCGGTCCTGAGGGCGACGCAAGTCTCCTGCAACGGGCATGCTTCGCAATGCGGCGACTTGGGTACGCACTGCAAGGCACCGAAGTCCATGATGGCCTGATTGAAGTCGGCCGGCCGGTCTTCCGGCAACAAGGACTGGGCCAGTGCGGTGAAAGTCTTTTTCGCACCGCCTGTCCGTATCGGTTCGTTTATCCCGAAAAAGCGCGACAATACACGGAAAACGTTCCCGTCGACCACGGCTTTCGGAATGCCGAAAGCAAAGGACGCGATGGCTGCGGCGGTGTATTCGCCCACACCCTTGAGCCGGATGATGTCCTCGTAGGTGTCGGGAAACCGCCCGTTCCCGACGATTTGAAGCGCGGCGGCAAGGAGATTTCTGGCCCGGGAGTAATAACCCAGCCCCTGCCAGAGTTTGAGTACCTCGTCTTCCGAGGCGGCGGCCAGATCGCTGACCGTGGGCCATCGGCGCATGAAACGTTCCCAATAGGCCTGTCCCTGACTGATGCGGGTCTGTTGGAGGATGATTTCGCTCAACCAGATGGCGTAGGCATCGTGCGTCCGGCGCCAGGGCAAGTCGCGCCCGAAGGTCTCAAACCAGCGGAGCAGGGTGGCGGTAAAGGGAGAGAGCGGCCCGTTCATGCCTGAAGCGCTTCGGCCAATTCGTACAGACGGGTGCCGTTGCTGCCCTTGATGAGAATGTAATCGTACAGCGGTTCGTTCTCGGTGAAGGCTTTCTTGACTTCCCCCACATCCTTGAATTTGCGGAAGCGGCAACGGGTCTTGGCGAACTCATCGCCGACCAGCCATACTTTCCCGATGTCGGGACGGTCCAGCAGGTCAACGATTTCCTGATGATATTTTTCAGAATCCTTGCCTAATTCACGCATGTCGCCGAGAATGAGCATCCTGTCGGGCACGTCCATTTCACAGAAATTCTTGATGGCGGCCCTCATGCTCGACGGATTGGCGTTGTAGGCGTCCACGATGAGATGGTGCTTCTCTGTCTCGACCAACTGTGACCGGCTGTTGCCGGGCTGGTAGGACGACAGCGCGTGATTGATTTTTTCGGGCGGGACGCCGAAAGCCAGACCTACTGTGACGGCGGCCATGAGGTTGTCGATGTTGTATTGACCGATGAGACGGGTCTCCACGGTGTACCAGACTACCTTCTGATGCTGCTGTTTCAGGTTGACGTCGGCGTCGCGCCAGCGGAATTTCAGGAAGGGCGAGGCGCTGACCACCTCGCCGATGATGCCGTACTCGGAGTTTTCCACATACTTACTGTAGGCGATGACTTGCACTTCGTCGGGCAGCATATTGAACAGTGTGTCATCGTCCGCATTGAGAAAGACGGTGCCGTCCTTCTGTTTTTCCAAGAAATCATAGAGTTCTCCCTTGGTCTTCTTGACGCCCTCAAAACTGCCGAAGCCTTGCAGGTGGGCTTTTCCGATATTGGTAATCAGTCCGCAGTCGGGTTCGGCTGTCTCCGCCAGGGTCTTGATGTCGCCCGGATGACTGGCGCCCATTTCGATGATGGCCACTTCGTGTGACTTGTTCAGGCGGAACAGGGTCTTGGGGACGCCCACGTCATTGTTGAAATTGCCTTCCGTGGCCAGGACATTGAATTGCTCCCGCAAGACGGCGGCGGTGAGTTCCTTGGTCGTGGTCTTGCCGTTGGTGCCCGTAATGGCCAATACGTTGATGTCAAACTGGCGGCGGTGTTCCCTCGCCAGGTCCTTGAAGGTCTGCAACACGTCATCCACCAGGATGTAGCGGTCGTCTTTCCGATAGGCTTTCTCGTCGATGACGGCGTAGGCGCACCCCGCCGCCAGGGCTTTTTCGGCAAAGGCGTTGCCGTTGAAATTGGCGCCTTTCAAGGCGAAGAAGATACTGTCTTTCGGGCAATCCCTGCTGTCGGTGGTGATGCAGGGGTGCTCCTGGTAAAGCCGGTAGAGTTGTTTGATATCCATTTGTTTTCCCCTTTGGGGCCGTTAATTCTTTTGCAAAGTTACTTTAAAAAGCATAAAAAGGCAAGAAAATTATAAAAATCTCGATTTTTATCTTTATTTTTGTCAGTTGAATGAGTGCGACGCCTTTTTCCATTAATGCGGGCGGGCGGTTGGTCAGTCTGGCCGAGCCCCGCGTCATGGGTATCCTCAACGTGACCCCCGACTCTTTTTATGCCGGAAGTCGGACGGAAAGCGCGGATGCGCTGCGCGAGCGCCTTTCCCGGTGGCAGCAGGCAGGACTGGAAATGATAGACGTCGGCGCCTGTTCCACCCGTCCCGGCGGTCAGACGGTCTCCGAAGCGGAGGAAATCCGGCGGCTGGCCCTGGCCTTGCCCCTGATTCGGGAAGAATTTCCCGGTTTTACCGTCTCGGTGGACACGTTCCGTCCGGCGGTTGCCCGGCAGGCCGTCCGTGAATGGGGCGCCCACATCATCAACGACATCTCCGGTTTGGGGCGCCGTTTTCCCGAAGGCACTGAACCGCCGGCGGAGGAAATGCTTGGCGTGGTGGCGGAATTGAACGTGCCTTATGTGCTCACTTCGTGGGATGCCGGCGTGGAAAGCATGCTCGTGCACTGGGCGGAAGACGTGGAACACCTGCGGTCCAAGGGCGTCAAGGACATCATTCTCGACCCCGGTTTCGGTTTCGGTAAGTCGCTGGAGGACAATTACCGCATCCTCCGGGAGGCGGAACGGTTGCTTATCCCCGGTCTTCCCCTGTTGGCCGGCGTGTCGCGCAAGCGGATGGTCTGGCAAGTACTGGACTCGACGCCCGATGAGGCGCTTGTCGGAACGACGGCCCTGCATGCGGTTCTTTTGGAAAAAGGCGTGAGCATCCTTCGGGTACACGACGTGGAAGCCGCCCTTCAAACAATAAAAATCATACAACAACTCAGATAAAATGCCTTTCAGTATCGGAATCAAAGACGTCATCGACATCCTGCTCGTCGCACTGTTGCTTTACTACATCTACCGGCTCATGCGCGAATCACGTTCCATCAACGTGTTTATCGGTATCATGGTGTTTATTCTGGTCTGGTTGTTCGTGAGTCAAATCCTGGAAATGCGCCTGTTGGGCTCCATCATGGACAAGTTGGTCAGCGTGGGTGTCATCGCCCTGATAGTCTTATTCCAGGAAGAAATCAGGAAATTCCTTTACGACTTGGGCGCGCAGAAGGGATTTCACCGGATATTCAATATATTCTCCTCATCCAAGAACAAGCGCAAGGACGCGCAGCGCGAGGCCATCATGCCCGTCGTCATGGCGTGTATGAATATGAGCAAGCGCTATGTGGGCGCCCTGATTGTCATCGAGCGCTCCGTTCCGCTTACCGATATCGCGGCCACGGGCGAGGTCATCGACGCCGCCATCAACCAGCGGCTCATCGAGAATATCTTTTTCAAGAATTCTCCGCTTCACGACGGCGCCATGATTATTTCCAAGAAAAGAATCGAGGCCGCAGGTTGTATCCTGCCCGTATCGCATAATCTGGACATTCCTAAAGAACTGGGATTGCGCCACCGTGCGGCCATGGGTATCTCGCAACACAGCGATGCCGTCGCCGTCGTGGTCTCGGAGGAGACGGGCCGCATTGCCGTGGCCATCGGTGGTGAGTTCAAGCTCCGTCTCTCCGCGGAAGAGTTGGAGAGTATCTTGACGAAGGAGGTTGAGAGTTAAGGGTTACAAATACAAGATAGAGTGTTGAGATAAAGATATTGGAATTTTATTCATTTAATAACATAACAAACTATGGATTTATTAAATCAAATTGTAGCGCGCGCCAAGAGCAACAAGCAGCGCATCGTTCTTCCCGAAGCTACGGAAGAGCGCACCCTGAGAGCAGCCGACCGCTCGCTCGCAGACGGAATCGCAGACATCATTCTTATCGGTAATCCCGATGAAATCAGGAAATTGGCCGCCGAGTGGGGACTGACCCACATCGACGAGGCCACCATCATCGACCCGCTCAACAATCCCAAGAGCGAGGAATACGCCGCCTTGCTTGCCGAATTGCGCAAGAAGAAGGGCATGACCATCGAACAGGCCCGCGAGTTGGTGAAGAATCCGCTCTACCTGGGTTGCATGATCATCAAGACCGAAGGCGCCGACGGTCAGATTTCCGGTGCCTTGAGTACGACGGGCGACACGCTCCGTCCCGCACTGCAAATCATCAAGTGCGCTCCCGGCATCACTTGCGTGAGCGGCGGATTGCTGTTGATTTCCAAAGAGAAACAATACGGTGAGGACGGCGTTCTCGTGGTGGGCGACGTGGCCGTTACCCCGATGCCCGACGCCAACCAGTTGGCTCAGATTGCCGTCTGTACCGCCCAGACCGCCAAGAGCGTGGCCGGTTTTGCCGAGCCCCGCATGGCTATGTTGAGTTTCTCCACCAAGGGAAGTGCTTCCCACGAGGTGGTCGACAAGGTTGTCGAGGCCACCCGACTGGCTCACGAGATGGCTCCCGAGTTGAAGTTGGACGGCGAGTTGCAGGCCGATGCCGCCCTGGTTCCGTCGGTCGGTGCCAAGAAAGCGCCGGGCAGCGAGATTGCCGGCAAGGCCAACGTGCTCGTTTTCCCGTGTCTGGAAGTGGGCAACATCGCCTATAAGATGGTGCAGCGACTGGGCGACGCCATCGCCATCGGCCCGATTCTCCAGGGCATCGCCCGTCCGGTCAACGACCTGAGCCGCGGTTGCAGTGTGGACGACATATATTATATGGTGGCCATTACGGCTTGCCAAGCCATGGATGCGAAAAAATAAACTGAAAAGAAATGAAGATATTGGTATTAAACTGTGGTAGTTCTTCCATCAAGTACAAACTCTATGACATGGAAGACGAGTCCGTCTTGGCACAAGGCGGCGTAGAACGCATCGGTCTGGACGAGGCTTTCCTGAAGATGACCTTGCCGAGCGGTGAGAAAAAAGTCATCATGCACGACATGCCCGACCACAAGGAGGGTGTCAACTTCGTGTTCCAGGTGTTGCTCGACCCGGAAATCGGCGCCATCAAGAGTCTGGATGAAATCGACGCCGTGGGCCACCGCATCGTGCAGGGCGGCGACAAATTCTGTCAGAGCGTTATCGTAGACAAGAGCGTGGAAGACGGAATCGAGGAATTGTGCGACCTGGCGCCGGTTCACAACGCCGGTCACCTGAAAGGCCTTCGCGCCGTGGATCACCTGATGCCCGACGTGCCCCAGGTGTGCGTCTTCGACAATGCCTTCCATTCCACGATGCCTGACTATGTGTATCTCTATGCCGTTCCTTACGAGATTTACGAGAAATACCACGTGCGCCGTTACGGTTTCCACGGCACTTCCCACCGTTATGTCTCGCACCGGGTGGCGGAAATGCTCGGCAAGGACATCAAGGACTTGAAGATTATCCCCTGCCATATCGGCAACGGTGCCTCCGTGGCCGCCATCAAGGACGGCAAGGTGCTCGACACCTCCATGGGCCTGACCCCGCTCGCCGGTGTGATGATGGGCAGCCGAAGCGGCGACATCGACGCTTCCGCCGTGACTTACATCATGGAGAAGTTGGGCAAGAAACCGCAGGAGATGGCCGATTACCTCAACAAGGAGAGCGGTGTGCTCGGTATTTCCGGCATTTCGTCCGACATGCGCGACGTGGAATCCGCCGCACAGGAAGGCAATGAGCGCGCCCAACTGGCCCTTAAGATGTATTTCTACCGCATCAAGAAGTATATCGGTGCCTATGCCGCCGCCATGGGCGGCGTGGACGTGGTGGTGTTCACCGCAGGCGTGGGCGAGAACCAGACCGACATGCGTGAGAAAGCCTGTGAGGGACTGGAATTCCTGGGCATCAAGATTGACAAGGAGAAGAATGACTCCATTCGCGGAAAGGAAGCCGTTATCTCCACGCCTGACTCCCGGGTCAAGGTGGTCGTGGTTCCGACGGATGAGGAAATCGTCATCGCGCGGGATACGCAAGAACTGGTGAGTAAGTAGTAAATAGGGGTGTGTCAATAACGACACACCCCTATTATTGTTACAATATTTGTCTATTTCTTTGCTTGCCTCACTCCAGCCGATTATTCATGCAGTAAATCACAGAAGATGTGTATGTGGATATTGGCCTTGAAAATTTGATAAATTCAGATTAGAAACAGTATGATGCACGATAAAATCGTAACGTTCGGTGAAGTCCTGTTGCGCTGGTCGAAAGACGGTTGCCGCCGTCTTTCGCAAGGCCGCGCGTTCAACGGGAATTACGGGGGCAGCGAGGCCAATACGGCCGTATCGCTGTCGCTGCTCGGCAACCGTGTGGAATATGTGACATGCCTGCCCGACAACCTGATAGGCAGGGCTTGTCGGGAAGCGTTGCAGTATTACCACTTGGACTTGAGTCATGTGGTGACGGGCGGCGAGCGTCTCGGCACCTATTATTTCGAGGCATCCGCAGGCATGCGGGATTCCCGCGTGGTCTACGACCGCACCGATTCGTCGTTTTACAGCATCCGTCCGGGTATGATAGATTGGGACGGCGTCCTTGAGGACGCCGCCCTCTTTCATTGTTCGGGCATCACTTGCGCCATTTCCGAGAGTGCGCGCCAGGCCACGTTCGAGGCGCTGGAAACGGCCAAGGCCAAGGGCGTGCGCATCTCCTGCGACGTCAATTACCGCAAAAACCTGTGGAAATACGGCGCCGACCCGCATACTGTATTGCACGACCTGATGCAATACAGTGATTTTATCTTCGGCGACCAGAATGAATGGGAAATCGCTTCCGGCATTCCCCATATCCCCTTTACGGCCACGAGTGCCGATTATCAGTTTGACGAGGACGCCTACAAGCGTTATTTCGACGCCCTCCACCGGCAGTTTCCCCATGCCCGCCAGATGTTGCTGGCCGTCCGCAACCAGTTGGCCTCGTCCCATCACACGCTTTCCGGACTGCTTTGTGAGGAAGGGAAAGTATATGCCGCACCGGTATACGACATCCAGCCCGTCATCGATCCGATGGGCGTGGGCGACGCTTACGTGGCCGCTTTCCTTCATGCCGACAGGAAATGGAAGGGCGATACCCGCCGGTGCCTGGATTTCGCACTGGCCGCATCAGCTCTGAAGAATACGGTCAACGGCGATTTCAACCTCTGTTCGGAGGAAGAAATCGAAGCCGTCCGCACCGGTGAATTCAGAATGAAAGACTACGGTTGACTTTCGCCTTCGACGTACTGTTCCATAAACAGGTGCTCTCCGTCGAAGACCGCATAAGTGAATTGCCAGATCCAGTCGCCCAGAATGAGCATCCTGTGACGCCCGTCAACAGTCAGGTCGAGTTCGATGTGTCGATGGCCGTAGATGAAAAAGTCGATGTCGGGATGCTGTTTCAGGTACTCCTTGGTATAACGCACCAGATATTCCTTGTCCTCACCCATATAGGGCGGTTCTTTTCCGTCGGCCCTTTTCATCCGGCTGTGCTTGGCCCAGGTCAGACCGAGCCACATGCCCCAGCGCGGATGCACCGCGTTGAGCAACCGCTGGCATAGCCGGTTGTGGAAAAGCCGTCGCAGGATTTTGAACTTGTTGTCAGGGTCGCCCAGTCCGTCGCCGTGCGCCAGGTAGAACACCTTGTCGTGAATCTCCGTGGTGACGGGCCGCTTGTGGACGATGAGACCGCATTCCTGCTCCAGATATCCGTAAGTCCACAAGTCGTGATTGCCGGTAAAGAAGTGGACCTCCACGCCCATGTCGGTGAGTTCCGACAGTTTTCCCAAAAAACGCGTATAGCCTTTCGGAACGACGTAGCGGTACTCGTTCCAGAAATCAAACATGTCGCCGAGCAGATAGACGGCCTCGGCCTTGTCCTTGATGCTGTCGAGAAACCTGACCAGGCGGCGCTCCTGTGTGCGCCGGTGCTCAATGGCCAATGACCCCAAGTGGGCGTCCGAAAGGAAATAGACGTTTTTCATGCCGTATTCAGTTATGCGAATCCCAAATCCACGCGTGCCTCCTCCGACATCATGCTCTGGTCCCATGCCGGTTCGAACACCAGATTGACCGTGGCGCTCTTTACGCCTTCCACGCTTTCCACCTTGGTGCGCACGTCCTCCAGGATAAAGTCGGCCGCCGGGCACGACGGGGCGGTGAAAGTCATGTCAATGTCCACGGCGCCGTCGTCGTTGACGTCGATTCTGTAAATCATGCCCAGATTCCAGATGTCCACCGGAATTTCCGGGTCGTAGACCGTCTTGAGCACTTCCACGATGCGCTCTTCGAGTTGGAGTTTGTCCGTTTGTGTCATAATCTGTCCCTTTCCCGATAACTGTAATAGCCGTCGCGCGTGATGATTACGTGGTCGGCCAGGTAGATGCGCATGAGTTCGCAACTTTTCTTGACCCTTGCGGTCAACCTGTCATCGTCGGTGCTGGCCAGCGGATTGTCGCTCGGATGATTGTGGCAGAGCACGACGACCGTCGCATTGTTGAGCAGCGCTTCTTTGAGCACGAGTCTGATGTCCACCGCCGTCTCCGTGATGCCGCCCGTGCTGATGCGTTTCGTGGCGATGAGCCTGTAACTGTTGTTCATCAGCAGTACCCAGGCCTGTTCCACGTCCAGGTCTTCCATGTAGGGCAACATGTACTGCCAGATGTCGCAAGGCCGCCGCAGGCATTTGTTCTCCTGCACCTTCTCGGCCTGCCGCCGCTTCGCCAGTTCGCACACGGCGAGAATGTTCAGCGCCTTGGCCTCACCCAGACCGTGATACCGGCACAGGTCGCTCACTTTCATGCGCCCCAGGGCGTGCAGGTTGTTGCCGCAGTCACTCAATACGTTTTTCATCAGGTCCACGGCGTTGCACTTGGTGCTTCCGCTTCCGATGATCACTGAAAACAGTTCGGCGTTCGACAGTGCCTGGGCACCCGACGCCAGCATCTTCTCTCTTGGCCGGTCAGTTTCCGACCACTGGTTAATGTTTAGTTTTGTCGTCATGTGTAAGTTGTCAAGTTAAAGTCGGCTATGCCGTCATTTATAAAATGTCTTTTCAAAAGCGTGAAATTCTCCTTTCTGACAGACGCACCGTTTCCACCATGCGCTGATGAACCCGCTACCGTATCCTATGAGTTGGATAAAGGCCGCCCCGATACTCAGCCACGCCACTTTCAGACTCTTGCCCGTGCGGAGCGAGTCGAGGAAAATGAGCAGGGCGAAAAGCAGCAGCGGAACCAGCGCCGCCAAGGCCAAGACGAAGTGGCCGTAAAGCAGTCCGAAGAGGAAGACCAAAAGCAGCGCCGCGACACCGGCCGTAAAGACGGCGGGCAGCACGTGCACGGATTTCAGCGATTCGGGATAGCGTTTGAAGAGGTTGATGCGGGCCACGCCGCTGTTGTAGACCTGGCGGAAAAACTTCCTGAAGTCGGTGCGGCGCTTATGCCATACCCACGCGTCGGGAAACAGGCGGCACCGGTAACCGTTCTTGAAGATACGGATACTGAAGTCGATGTCCTCGCCGAAGCGCATTTCCGAGAATCCGCCCAGGGCGTGGTACACGTCGTTGCGTACACCTAAATTAAAAGAACGGGGATAGAATTTGTCCAGTTTCTTCTTGCCGCCGCGAATGCCGCCCGTGGTCAAAAAACCCGTCATCGAATAACTGATGGCCTTTTGCACGGGGGTAAAACCTTCGTGCGCCCTGTCCGGTCCGCCGAAAGCGTCGGCCGGCTCGCGGTCGAGCTCGTCCCTGATGGCCTTGATGTATCCGTCGGGAAGCACCACGTCGCTGTCCAATATAAGAAGGTATTCGCCCCGGGCGCGCTCCGCGCCGTAGTTGCGGCTCATGCCCGGACCGGAATTGTCCTTGTAGAAATAATTGACTGCCAGCGAGTCAGCGTATTTGTCGCAGACTTGCCGGCAGGTATTTGTCGAACCGTCTTCCACAATAATCACCTCAAAGTCCCGGTCCGTCTGGCGGGTAAGACTTTGGAGCAACTCGTCCACTTCGTCGGGACGGTTGAAGACAGGAACGATAATCGAGAATTTCAATCGTTTGGGGATATTATTCTTTCACACGACTCAGATAACTGCCATCGCGGGTATCCACCTGCACAAGGTCGCCTTCGTTGATGAAGAGCGGCACGCGGATTTCAACACCCGTCTCGAGCGTGGCCGGCTTGGTGGAGTTGGTGGCGGTGTCGCCCTTGATGCCCGGTTCGCTGTGCGTCACGCGCAAGTTGGTCTTCACCGGCATCTCGGCGTACAGCACGGTGCCGTCGGTGGTGTCGCTGACCACTTCCACGATGTCGCCTTCCTTCATGAAGTCCACACCGGTAATCAGGTCTTTGGCAATCGGAGCCTGGTCGTAAGTCTCCTGGTTCATGAAGATGTAGTCCTCACCTTCCTGATACAGATACTGGTAAGGACGGTGCTCGATGCGCACGTCCTCCAATTTGAATCCTACCTGGAACGTGCGCTCCAGCACGCGGCCATCGGTCACGTTCTTGAGTTTGGTGCGCATCACGGTGTTGCCCTTGCCGGGCTTTACGTGCTGGAAGTCGATACACACCCAGATGGCATTGTCCATGCGGATGCAGGTGCCTTTTTTGATTTCTTGTGAATTGATCATAATTTTGTCTTGTTGATATTTGCGTGCAAAAGTACGCAATAAATGCGAATTAAAGGAATGAAAAGTATTTTTTTTCAGGTTTTCTTGGTGAATTTGAAATAAATACTTACCTTTGCAGCCCGAATCGACTGAATTCGTCAGATAATAACAATAAATAATATAAGACAATGAAAAGAACATTCCAGCCGCACAACAGACGCAGGGTCAACAAGCACGGTTTCCGTGAGAGAATGTCCACGAAGAACGGCCGTCGCGTTTTGGCATCCCGTCGTGCTCATGGCCGCAAGAAGTTGACGGTTTCCGACGAGCACCATGGCAAGTAGGCCGCCGGCCTGACTTGTCGTCGGAAAGAGTTTCAGCGGAAAATCCATCCGGTTTTTCCGCTGAAACTCTTTTTTGCTGTCTAAAAAAATTGTGTCTTTCTTTTTGTTTTATGCGCAATTTCATTATCTTTGCGGTGATTTTCATTCCGGAAGTAGAATGTTATGAAAGTTACTGAATTTTTGAAGAAAATCACAAGCGGGTATCTGTGGGCGAATTTATTGGCCATGGCCGCCGCCGTCGTGCTCTTGTTCCTGGGCGTCAGGTTCGGACTGGACCTCTATACCCATCACGGCGAGGCCATTCCCGTGCCCAACGTGCGCCACAAGGCCTATGACGACGCCCGCCGCATATTGAAAAACGCCGGTCTTAAAATTGAAGTTTCCGATACGGGCTACATCAAGACCCTGCCGCCCGACTGCATTTTGGAACAGTCGGTCGAACCGGGCCAGAAGGTAAAGGGCGGCCGCATCATTTACGTGACGGTCAATGCCTCCAAGACACCCACGCTGACCATCCCCGACGTCATCGACAACAGTTCTCTGCGCGAGGCCATGGCCAAGCTCACTGCCATGGGATTTCGCCTGGGCGAGCCCCAGTTCGTGCCCGGAGAGCAGGACTGGGTCTACGGTATTGTGGTGAAAGGCCGCCACGTCGTGGCCGGCGACAAGGTGAGCGTGGAGGACGTTCTCACCATCCAGGTGGGCAACGGACAGATGGATTTCTCGGATTCCCTGAATTATATCGACCCCGTCTATGAGGAAGTGCCCGACGAGGACATCTTCGAAGAGGCTGAGGAAGAGGACAATTTCGAGGTGGTGGAAGTGCCGGCCGAGGCGGCTTCGCCCGCAGAACAGGCCGGATCGGCGCCGGCGGAAGGCCAGCAGAAACCTGCGGCCGCGACGCAAAAGTCCGCCGCCGCGACGCAAAAGTCCGCTACAACTACGCAGCAGAAATCCGCATCCCAGCAAGAATTCCCGTCGCACGTCGTGACGGGCAAAACAACTCCGGGCCATGAGTGACAGACAAGACGACATCGACTTGTTATTGGAAGAGGAGCAACCGCTCTACGAGCACTTTCGGGTGGTGGCCGACGCAGGCCAGTCGCCCGTGCGCGTGGACAAATATCTGTTTGAGAAGCTCCAGCATTCCAGTCGCAACCGCATCCAGAAAGCCGCCGACGCAGGTTTTGTCCATGCCAACGACAAGGCCGTGAAAAGCAATTACAAGGTGCGGCCGGGCGATGTCATCACGCTCATGCTCGACCGTCCCCGCCACGACAGTACGATACGCGGCGAGGATATCCCCCTCGACATCGTTTATGAAGACGACGCCCTGATGGTCGTCAACAAGCCCGCGGGCATGGTGGTGCATCCCGGCGCCGGCAATTTCCACGGCACGCTCATCCAGGCGGTGGCCTGGCATTTGCGCGACTTGCCCGGATTCGACCCCAACGACCCCGAGGTGGGCCTTGTCCACCGCATCGACAAGGACACGAGCGGTCTGCTCGTGGTGGCCAAGACGCCCGAAGCCAAGTCGGATTTGGGCTGGCAATTCTTCAACAAGACCACGCGGCGCAGTTATGAGGCCCTGGTGTGGGGCCATTTCGCCGAGGACGAAGGCCGCATCGAGGGCAACATCACACGCGACTCCAAGGACCGTTTGCGCATGACGGTGGCGCCGGCCGGGTCGGATATCGGCAAACCGGCGGTCACGCACTGGCGCGTCCTGGAGCGGTTGGGCTATGTCACCATCGTGGAATGTATCCTGGAAACCGGCCGCACCCATCAGATACGCGCCCACATGCGCCATATCGGGCATCCGCTTTTCGGCGATGAGAAATACGGCGGTTGTGAAATCCTGCGCGGCAACCGCTCCACCACCTACAAGGCCTTTATACAAAACTGTCTGAAAATCTGTCCGCGGCAGGCGCTTCACGCCCGCACGCTCGGTTTCCGTCACCCCGTGACGGGACAGCAGATGGACTTTACCTCCGGGATGCCCGACGACCTGACGCGCCTTTTCGACAAATGGCGTACCTATGTGGGCGGGACCACCATCGACACCTTTGATGAAAACCAATAAACACCACAATAAGAAATGAAAAGAAACATTGCCATTGTTTGCGGAGGCGACTCCTCCGAGCACGATGTGTCCATGCGCTCGGCGCAGGGACTGTATTCTTTTTTCGACCAGTCACGTTACAATGTCTATATCGTCGACTGCAAGGGCCTCGACTGGCACGTGGCCTTCTCCGACGGCACGACGGCGCCTATCGACAAAAACGACTTCTCCTTCCGTCAGGACGGTAAGTTGGTCTTGTTCGACTACGCCTATATCACCATCCACGGCACCCCGGGCGAGAACGGTATCATGCAGGGCTATTTCGAACTCATCCACCTGCCGTATTCCACGAGCGGCGTCCTCGTTGAGGCCATCACCTTCGACAAGTACGTGCTCAACAATTACCTCCGTGCCTTCGGCGTGCGCGTGGCGCCGAGCATCCTCCTGCGCCGCGGTGAAAAACAGTTGGCCGACGAGGAAATCGAGGCCCGCATCGGCATGCCCTGTTTCGTAAAACCCGCCGCTGACGGTTCCAGTTTCGGCGTTTCCAAAGTGAAGAACGCCGACCAGCTTGCCCCTGCCTTGCGCAAAGCCTTCATGGAGAGCGACGAGGTGATGATAGAAAAATACATGGATGGAACGGAAATCTCCATCGGTTGCTACAAGACCCGGCAGAAAAGCGTGGTCCTGCCCGCCACCGAGGTGGTGACCGGCAACGAGTTTTTCGACTACGACGCCAAGTACAACGGACAGGTGCAGGAGATTACGCCCGCCCGTCTGCCGGAAGAGACGGCACGCGCCGTGGCCGAGGAGACCAGCAGAATATACGACATCCTGCATTGCAACGGTATCATCCGCATCGATTACATCATCACCAAGGACGAAGAGGGCTGCGATGTGGTCAACATGCTGGAGGTCAACACTACGCCCGGCATGACGCCCACCAGTTTTATCCCCCAGCAGGCCCGTGCCGCCGGTCTGAAGATGAGCGACATCCTGACCGACATCGTGGAAAATCAGTTAGCGTAAATCATGGATATCCCAAGAGAGTTTGATGAAATCCGGCCCTTCCAACCGGAAGAGTTGCCCGAAGTCTATGACCGGTTGCTCGCCAATGAGCAGTTTCAGGCGGTCCTGTCGTATCTGTATCCCGCCGTTCCGCTGGAGAAAATCGGCGCCAGGATGCGCGCCTGCCGCACGAGTCTGGACTTCCAAAAGGCATTTTGTTACGATTTCATCGGGAATCTGATGGCCCGTGTCAGCGACGGATGCGACATGGACTCGTCGGCTATAGACACGTCGGGCCGCTATACCTTTGTGAGCAATCACCGCGACATCGTGCTCGACTCGGCCATTCTCGACAAGCTCCTCATTGACGCCGGATTTACGACCACCTGCGAGATAGCCATCGGCGACAATCTCCTGTCGTTGCCGTGGGTGAAAGACCTGGTGCGGCTCAACAAATCCTTTATCGTGGAGCGCGACTTGCCCATCCGGCAGATGCTCATGGCCAGCAAACGGCTTTCCGAATACATGCATTTCGCCATTCGCGAAAAGCACGAGAACATCTGGATAGCGCAGCGCGAGGGCCGCGCCAAGGACAGCGACGACCGCACGCAGGAGGCCGTCCTGAAGATGATGGCCATGGGAGGCGAGGGGAGTGCCGTCGAACGGCTCATGCAACTGCATGTCGTTCCGCTTGCCATCTCGTATGAGTTCGACCCGTGCGACTTCCTCAAGGCCCGTGAATACCAGTTGCGCCGCGACAATCCCGACTGGAAGAAGTCGGCCGCCGACGATGTGGTGAGCATGAAGACCGGCATCATGGGATACAAGGGCCGCGTGCATTATCAATGCGCGCCCTGCATTGACGGCTATCTCCAGACATTATTGACGGTGGAATCGCCGAAAAACGACTTTTACACTTCGCTTGCCGCCTATATCGACCGGCAGATTTTCAAGGGATACCGACTGTATCCGTGCAATTATGTGGCGTGGGACTTGCTCGACGGGCAAGACCATTCTTCTCATTATTCCGACGCCGATGTCCGCCGCTTTGAAGATTACCTGCAAGCGCAAATCTCCAAAATCGATTTGCCTTCTCCCGACGTTCCCTTCCTCCGTGAGCGTCTTCTCACCATGTATGCCAATCCGGCGAGAAATTACTCGTGTAGTGCCGGATAACGTGTAACGTGGAGCGAAAAATGATGTTAACTCTCACCTCTCACTTAAATAGGATAAGTGCCGTAGGCGGGGTGGTCGGATAACATACCACCTCGTCTTGCGCAAAAGCGCAATCCACGAGGGTGTGGCAAAACTGCCACACCCTCTCTATATGATGCTCTATGTGGGCTATGCCGAACAGCAGCCGAATTTCGCTTTTGCGCAAGTAAGGCTGCGCCTCAGCAATGTGAAAATATATTTTCCATTGCATTCGGCTTGCACTTACTTTGCATGAACGTAGTTCGTGAAACAATAGTGCGAACTTTTCAATTTTCACCGGTTTTTATCTATATTCACCCTTAATCTATGTTAAAAAATCGACCCTCGCGCGCCCGCGTGACTGCATTTCCGGGATGTACAAAGGGCGGAACGCCATTTTTTGAGTCACGCGCGCACGCACACAAGGAGTTTTTCGTTTTCGGGAGACCATAAACCTAAACGACAATTCCGTGAAACATTGTGGCGTAGTCCCCTCCTTGGATGAGGATGGGTGGCGGAGCTGAGGTGGTGTGATACTTACGAAAAATCTTTACACTATTTTTCCGCAAAGTAATTTAACTTGTTTTTGTCAGTAATTTAAGTTATTTTACTGAGTAATTTAAGTTGTTTTACTGAGTAATTTAAGTTAAATTACTTTCCCGTTTCAACGAAAAAGTTTTGTAAAAGAATTGAATTTCCTGGATAGTACTGTGTTTCAGTAGGTTACGTTAGACAACAAGACAAAGGAACTGCTTGGGTTTTCGCTCTGGAACCCCGTTCTAATCGGTTTTGAAAAATATTTACATTTATTTTCACACCGCCTCCGGCTCCACGCTCCACGTTATCCGTCCTCAGCAATGTTCAGATGAATTTGACATTGCGTTCGGCTTACACTTACTTTGCGGCAGCGTAGCTGGCGAGCATGAAGCGAGGATTTCGCATTACATCAATCCTCAATCCTCAACCCTCAACGTTAAATCACTGATACTTTTTTGCTTTAATTATTCCTTATTCCACTGAAATCACGAAAAAATAAATCAAAAATTAAGCAAGATAATATTATAATTTTTGTTGATAAATTCATATCTTTGCAAACGTGTTAGTTTGTTTCAACAGCAGTATTTAAAATAATTAAAAATCTAAACCTAATCGCATGAAGAAAATACAAGACTCTACCTGACGGGCAAAGCCAAGGTTCTGACTATGAGCTAGTTCGGGACTGTCATGATCCGCGGCTGCGGCCGCACCTCTCACAGTAAAAATCAATTTTTTAACCTAAGTAAAATACTAAGTATGAATCTAAATTTTAGAAAAACTGCGCTGATGGCAGCTGCGCTTGCCGTATTCGGGTTGACTTTCCCGGTCCAGGCATTTGCAGAATCGTCTACAGCCCCTGCTGGACAGGTACAGCAGAAAAAGAAGATTACTGGTAATGTAAGTGACGCGCAAGGCCCGATTATCGGTGCCAGTGTCGTGGAAAAAGGCAACACCGGTAATGGTGCCGTAACCGACTTGGACGGTAACTTTACCCTCGAGGTGCCCTACGATGCCACCATTGTCATCTCTTACATCGGCCTGAAGGACCAGGAGTTCTCCGTGGCCAACCAGTCTAATTTCAACGTCACCATGTACGAGGACAACGAGATGTTGGACGAAGTGGTCGTCGTGGGTTACGGTGTTCAGAAAAAGAAACTCGTGACCGGTGCCACCGTACAGGTGAAAGGTGAGGACATCGCCAAGTTGAACACCACCAACGCCCTGACTGCCATGCAGTCGTCTACCCCGGGTGTGCAGATCACCCAGGCTTCTTCCCAGCCGGGTAAGGGCTTCAAGGTCAACATCCGTGGTGTCGGTACCGTAGGTACATCCTCCCCGATTCTGGTGATTGACGGTATCTATTCCGGTACGGCCGACGACGGTCTGAACGGCTTGAACCCCAACGATATCGAGTCTATCGACGTGTTGAAGGACGCCGCTTCCGCAGCCATCTACGGTGCACGTGCCGCCAACGGTGTCATCCTCGTGACCACCAAGCAGGGTAAGGCCGGCAAGGTATCCCTCCAGTATGACGGCTATGTGGGTTGGTCCAACGCCCAGAAGGCTCCCAACGTGCTGAACGCTCAGCAGTACATGCAGGTCATCAACGAGGCTTACTTCAATTATACCGGTACTCCGCTCAACTGGAGCAGTTACGTTCCCCAGACCATTCTCGACCAGATGAACAGCGGTTGGGAAGGCACCGACTGGTTCAAGGAGTACGAGAACAAGAACGCCATCCAGCTCTCTCACGCCGTGACCCTTTCGGGCGGTACCGAGCGTTCCAAGTTCTCCATGAGTTTGAACTACAGCTACAACCAGGGTATCATGGGTGGCGACAATCCCGCCGACTATCGCCGTTACGGCGGTCGTATCAACTCTGAGCACGTGTTGCTCAAGGGCAAGACCCACGACATCATCACCATCGGTGAGAACGTTTCCTACTGGTATCACCGCAGCCACGACCTCGCTGAGGGCAACGGCTATTGGAACGTCATGAACTCCGCTTACAAGGCTTCTCCGCTGGTGAAGGCCTACGAGAACGGTACGCTGACCAGTTATGCCGACAACCACGCCGGTTACAGCGACCAGATTTTCAACAACCCGCTCAATCATTTCTATGCCGGCGGTTACAATGCGTTGAACAAGAGCCGTGACTTCGGTTTCGGTGCCACCATCTACTGGATCATCGAACCGATCAAGAACTTGAAGTATCGCGGACAGTTCAATACAGGCTACAGCGGCAGCAACTACCGCAGCGTGGCTCTGCCTTATTCTTCCAACAGTACGAGCGCAAGTTCCAACTACTCTGTAACGCAGAACGCCTACACGAACGCCAGCTTCTCTTTGGAGAACACCCTTTCTTATATTCTTCCGAAGTTCGGCAAGCACGCCTTCGACGTGATGATCGGTCAGTCCATCGAGCGTTCCGACTGGAGCCAGGGTCTCCAGCTCAGCGCATCGGTGTCCAGTGCCGACCTGAACTCCCTCGTGCTCAACGGTTGGGATTACAACATCCTGTCCAACTACAGTCCTTCTGTGGCCACGCCCACTTGGTCCGGTTATGACAATCCGATGTACGGCAGCATCGCTTCCTTCTTCGGCCGTGTCAACTGGAACTATGATGAGAAGTACATGGCAACGGCGATTATCCGTGCCGACGGTTCCAGCAACTTCGCCCGCGGTCACCGCTGGGGTTACTTCCCCTCCATCTCCGCAGGTTGGGTGATTTCCAATGAGACTTGGATGGAGAACACCAAGTCCTGGCTCGACTTCTTGAAGCTCCGCGCATCCTGGGGTCAGAACGGTAACTGCCAGATCAACAACTTCTACTATCTCTCCAATATCGGTTTCTCCCCGACGAATTATGCCGACTACGGTTACAAGTTCTACAACGACATTACCAAGACAGTTACGGCCAACCAGTACACCACGGGCGCTTACGCCAAGAACGTGCCCAATGAGGACGTGACTTGGGAGACTTCCGAGCAGTTTGACTTCGGTATCGACGCCGTGTTCCTGAACGGCCGCCTCGGATTCAACTTCGACTTCTATCAGAAGACCACCAAGGACTGGTTGGTCCAGGCTCCGTTGCTCGACGTGACGGGTTATGAGGAAGCCGCCATGATCAACGGCGGTGACGTGCAGAACCGCGGTGTTGAAATCGCCCTCTCCTGGCGCGACAAGATTGGCAAGGACTTCAACTACCACGCCAACTTCAACCTCGCTACCAACCGCAACCGCGTGACCAAGCTCGGTACGGCTTCCGGTATGCTGGGTGACGACAACGCCAGCCAGCTCTTCCAGGGTTCTTCTTACGTGGCTCTCGTTGAGGAAGGCCACCCCATCAGCTACTTCAGCGGTATGTCCTACAGCGGTGTATGGCAGAGCGACGCTCAGATTGCCGAGGCCCGCGCAGCCGGCAAGGCCGTGCTTGACGACGCACAGCCCGGCGACTACATTTGGGACGACTGGAACGGTGACGGTGTGATTACTTTCGCCGGTGACCGCCATCAGATTGGTGACCCGAACCCCCACGTGACCGTCGGTCTCTCCCTCGGTTGTGAATACAAGGGCTTCGACTTCGGTATCACCGGTTCCGGCGCTTTCGGCATGCAGGTGATGCAGTATTACCGTACGGACGGTCTGACCAACCTCTTCACCAACTACACCACCGACGTGTTCGACCGTTGGCACGGTGAGGGTACGAGCAACACGCGCGCCCGCCTGACCTTGGGTTCCACCAACGACTTGTGGGTTTCCCAGCAGTACATGCAGGATGCCGATTACTTCAAGATTCAGAACGTGACCTTGGGTTACGACTTCAACTACATCTGGAAGAAGTCTCCGTTCCAGCAGTTGCGTCTCTACGTTCAGGCTCAGAACCTCTGCACCATCACCGGTTACACCGGTCTGGATCCTGAGGTGGGTGCCTCCGGCGGTACCGACAGTTGGATTCGTGGTATTGACCTGGGTCTCTATCCCACGGCCCGTACATGGATTGTCGGCGCAAGCATTAAGTTCTAACCTATAATATAATAAGGAAAAGAAATATGAAAAAGATATTTTTAATGGCTATCGCGGCTCTCTTCGCATTCGCTTCTTGCGAGGACTTCCTCGATACTGAAAATTATACGGAAGCCAACACCAGCAACTACCCTGCCCAGCCCAGCGACTTGAACAAGGAGCTGTCTGCGCTCTACGGTGTGCTCAACCAGTTCTCCGGTTCCGGCAGCAACCAGGGCCTTGATACGCCTTGGATGATTTTCAATGTCATGGCCGACGATGTGAACGGTGGTGGCGGTACGGGTGACGTGGCCGCAAGTGCGCTTGACCACCTGATGTCTTACGGTGAGACCATGCTTGATGCCGCCTGGCACTGTACTTACGTGGGCATTGCCCGCGCCAACGCGATTATCAGTTCGGTTGACGCGTTCGACTGGACGGGTCAGGAATCCACCCGCAACCAACTCTTGGGTGAGGCTTACTTCATGCGCGGTCTGTACTACCTCTGGGGCTCACAGCTCTGGGGCAACATTCCCGCTTATTGGAGCGCCGCCGCTCCCGCCCCCTGCCCGCAGCAAGATGCCGAGACCGTGATTTATCCCCACATCATCGCCGACTTCGTGAGTGCTTCCGAACTGATGACTCACGGTGCCACGACGATGGGTGACGGTCATGCCACCAAGGGTGCGGCCGAAGGTATGCTGGCCCGCGCCTACATGTTCTATCAGGGCTTCTACAAGAAGGCCGGTGAACTGGCTACCGCTTCTCTGCAAGACGTGACCTTCGACTTCGAACAGGAAGGTTGCGGCACTTCTTTGAGCAAGGATCAGGTGGTGTCTTATCTGAAAGACTGTGTCAACAACAGCGGTTACCGCCTCTTGAGCGACTATCGTCTGCTCTGGCAGTACACCAACAAGTTGACCTCCGACGACGGTTATGCTTTCGTAAGCGACCTGCAGGCCCAGGGTCTGTATTGGGGTGAGACCTCCGACGGCAACGGCAACGGCAACGCCGAGGAAATGTTCCAGGTGCAGTACATGAACTCCGGTACGTGGAACGGTAACACCGGTATGGGTTTCATCAACTACCTGGGTCTTAACTGCGGCCTTCGTTCCAGTACGGACGCTGATGGCCGTGCCAACGGCGGTGAGGAGCAGTTCCCCTTCGGCCAAGGCTGGGGCTGGGGCGTGTTCAACCCGACCATCTGGGACGACTGGAGCAGTGCTGATATCCGCAAGACCGCTACGATTCTGAACGGTGACGCCACCAACGGCGGAACTCCTGAAATCCAGGTTTACTTCATCACCGACTGTGCTGAGGAGACCGCTCTCTACAACAAGAAGGTAATGGCTATCCGCAGCAAGGATACCTACGGCTATGGCGCTTCCGAGGCTTACACCTGGTGGAGTATCTATCGTATGAACGTCGGTGCCACCGCCACTTCCGGTAATGCACAACAGTGCGACCACTACGCAGACTATCCGCTCCTTCGCTTTGCCGATGTCTTGCTGATGCTCACCGAGTTGACCGGCGACGCCACCTATATGAATCAGGTACGCGCGCGCGCAGGTTTGTCTTCCACGACTTACTCCTGGGCCAACATCAAGGCTGAGCGCCGCTTCGAGTTTGCCGGTGAGGGTCTCCGCTTCAACGACTTGCGCCGCTGGTCGGGCAAGGACGGCGGTGCTTCCTGCGAGGCTGCCGTGGCACTTGAGCGACAGAACGGTGCCCGTGTGAACTATTGCGGAAACTGGGTAAAGATGAAGCACGCTTCCTGTTCTTGGGCTGAGCGCTACGCCGCCACAGACGGTTTCCAGCGTATCCCGCCCGCACAGATTACGGCTACGGCCGACGAGGCTGTGCTGACCCAGAATCCGGGTTGGTTGAGCACCGAGGAATCCAAGTGGGTGATGTCTGTTCCGCCGATTCTGCAGTAGAACAGCACTATAACGCATCATTTGAGTATAAACTTTAAGTAATTCGCAATATGAAAAAATCAATATTATGCCTGATGGCTGCTGCAGCGCTGCTTGTCTCCTGCGACCCTTCGCGCGACGACTCAAAGTTTGACATCAACTATGTCAGCCTTGATGAGCTCACCGACTGCATCAGTTTCACTCAGACTGACGCCGACGGCAATGAGGCCAGCGACGGCAACTATTTCTCTTTCATTACGAGCCCGGCCACTCACGTGGAGATTTTCAACTATCTCAGTGACGGTTCCGAAAACCAGTTGGCTCATGGCACTTCGGGTACGTTTACCATCAAACCGAAGCGCGGAAGCGATCCCAACCAGACGTTCTATGTGCGTGTGGTCAACTCTGACGGTACGATTACCGAGACTTCTTATACCTATAATGTATACGTGATGCAGGAATTGGATCCCGAAATCCGTCTTCTGGCCAGCGACTCTTACGGTTCGAAGATTTGGAAGTGGGACACTTCCATTACCGGTCAGTGCTGGGGTAACATGGGTTACTGCGGCGGTGCCGGTTCTGACGTAGGTATCAGCGGCAATGGCCAATGGTGGGGTGTCGGCAGTGAAGAGGAATTCCTGACCCAGCTCCAGCACACGGAAGACGGCGCTTATCATGGCGACGGTGACGTGGAGAACTCTTACATGGAGATTACCGACGAGGGAATCTGTACTTCTTACGATGCCAACGGCGACGTAATCCGTACCGGTTCTTACAAGGTGGAAGGCTATGACGCCGACGCCGAGTGGAGAAAAGGTCTGTTGAAGACCACCGCTATCCTGTGGCCGTATGAGATCAACTCCGGCGGTAACATTCCGGGCGAGTATGAAATCGTTTACCTGACGGCCGACAAGATGACGCTCGTTTATCCTAAAGGTGGCGACTACTCCACTCTCGGCGCTTGGGGTGAGGCTACCTACTGGCACTTCAAGAGCACGTCCGACGTGGACGGTATGGCTTGGGGTTACGCCTCTACCGACAGCAAGAGCTGGACTTGGGATACTTCCATTACCGGTCAGTGCTGGGGTAACATGGGTTACTGCGGCGGCGCCGGTTCTGACGTAGGTATCAGCGGCAACGGCCAGTGGTGGGGTGTCGGCAGCGAGGAAGAGTTCCTCACCCAGCTGAACCACACCAACGACGGTGCTGCTCACGGTGACGAAAGTCTGGACGCTTACTTCACCCTGACCGGTGAGGGCATCATCGAGCGCCACGCAGGCGACGGTACGCTCATCAACAGCGGTTCGTTCTCGTTCGACCGTATCACCGGCAACGAGTGGAAGCAGGCCAACCTGAACACGACGGCCGGTACCATCCTGTGGCCGTATGAGATCAACTCCGGCGGCAACATGCCGACTCTGTTCGAGGTGGTTTATCTCACCGGCGACAAGATGACGCTCGTTTATCCTAAAGGCGGCGACTACTCCACTCTCGGCGCTTGGGGTGAGGCTACCTACTGGCACTTCAAGACCAAATAAGCTGTAACCCTGTTTATCAATAAGGCGTGTGTCAATTCCGGCACACGCTTTTTTTACGTAGTTTCCCGTTGACTCATCGGCGGGAACTTTATTCCTCTTGCCCCGATTCTTACGTGGCAAACACGAAAAACAGCCTTTCGCTTTGCAGTGTGGTGAAAAAACACTACCTTTGCGAGTAAATCGTAAGTGTCTGACAGTTTCGATGTCTCTATTTAAAAATCGTCATCTCTACCGTTCCGTCCTTTTTGCCGGGCTCTCACTGCTTTTCTTCGCGGCAGTGACTTGTTTTTGGGCTTTGGTGCATCCCGAGGCGTTGTCGTACAGGGAGCAGTACCAACTGTTTCAGTTGACCGGCGCATATCTTGCCGGTGACGTGAGCAGGGCCGGCGGCGTGGCGGATTACATCGGCGAGTTTCTGACCCAATTCTTTCTTTTTCCCTGGGCGGGCGCATTGATCGTGGCGCTGGTGCTGACGGCCGTGGCACTGGTTTTGTGGCGCTTGTGCGGCCGTGACATGGAGACGGTTTTGTCGCCGATAGTGTTTGTGCCTTCTTTGCTTTGCATCGCCTTGGCCGGCGATGAGAGCGTACTGATGTCCTATCCCGTGGCGTTGTTGCTGACGCTGCTTTGTGCCTTGTGCTTCTCAGGACGCAGGATGTGGTGGGATATCCTTGTCATCCCTCTCCTGTACTGGTGCTCGGGGCCGCTGGCCTGGTTGTATGTTCTTGTCCGTCTGGCGGACAACGGCAAGCGGCATGGCATCGCGGCCGCCTGGGGTATCGTGTATTTGCCTGCCTGCCAACTGCTACTTCATCGTTTCTTATTGACCCAATGGCCGCTGGAGGCCGTGATGAAGGGGCTCAATTATACCATGGTGCCGGCACATTATCCCGCACTCCTGTGGATTATTCCCGTCGTGGTGCTGGCCGTCCTGCTCCTGGCCCGTCTGCTGAAAGGCCGGAAGGTGCTTTCCGCCATGGTCATGGCGGTTGTGCTGTGCCTGGCAGGCTATATGGGCGTTACCGGTTTTGACGCTGACCGCACGGCGCTCATCCGTCAGGATTATCTTGTCAGGAATGAGCGTTGGGACGACATCATCAATGACGCGCGCAAGTATCAGGTCATGACGCCTTTTAGTTCGGTGTGCGTCAACCTGGCCTTGTCGCAGAAACGGCAGTTGGCCGAGCAGATGTTCGCTTTCTATCAAAGCGGAAAGGATGCGCTTATCATGCCGCGTGTGCGCGACCTCACGTCGATGTTGCCTTCGGCGGAAGCCTTCTGGCGCCTGGGTATGGTCAACGCCGCGCAGCGCTATATGTTCGACACGCAGGAGTCGATACTCAACGGCCGTAGAAGCGGCCGCTGCACGAAGCGCATCGCGGAATGTATGATAGTGAACGGCCATTATCAGGCGGCCGCCAAACAGATAGAGCAGTTGAAACCGAGTCTTTTCTACCGCCGTTGGGCCCTGGAGGCCGAGCGCCTGCTGGGCAACGAGGGCGCCATTGCCGCGCATCCCGTCTACGGCCGGTTGCGAAAGTTGCGCTACAAGGAGAATTATCTGTACAGCTATGAGGAAATCGACAAGATGTTCGGTCTGCTGTACATCAACAACAATGACAACCGCATGGCGCTGGACTATTTCATGGGCGAACTGTTGCTCAAGGGAGAGTTGCAGGGCTTCATGCAATACTTGCCGATGGCTCTTCAGCAAGGCGGTTATCAGGCCATGCCCTGGGGCTATCAGGACGCGGTGAATTGTATTCAGAAGAGCGGCGCCGTGCAGGGCTCGCCCTACCGGGAATATGTCAGACGACAAACAGGACAGTAAGATGAAGAGAGAAAAGAGTTTTTCCCAACTGATGAGAACGGTGCGGGCAATGTGTTTCCTGGCATTGGCGCTGTTGCTGTCCGCTTGTTCGAAAGGCGTAAAAGACCCGGTGAAATCGCCGCATTTGCCGCAAATCTATCCGGATTACACCGGTGTGACCATCCCCGCGGGAATAGCACCGCTCGACTTCAATGCCGCCGATGAGAAGGCGGAGGCCGTGGACGTGACCGTGCGTGGCAGCAAGGGCGGCACCTTGCACGTCTGCGGCGCGTGGGCCCGCTTCGGTGAGAAGGCCTGGAAGGAGTTGACCGAACAGAACCAAGGCGGCCGGCTTACGGTGACCGTGTGTGTCAGGAAAGACGGCAAGTGGACCCGATACAAGGATTTCGACATTTACGTCAGCAGTGACCGTCTCGACGACTGGGGACTCACTTACCGGCGCATCACGCCCGGTTATGAGGTGGGCGGCAATATCGGCATTTACCAGCGCGACTTACATTCGTTCAGGGAATATCCCATCCTGACGGAAACGGCCGTTCCGGGCCGTTGCATGAACTGCCATACGGCCAATCGCACCGACCCGCGGCAGTTTACCGCCCAAATCCGCGGTGAGGGCGGCGGTACGCTGATTCAGAAAGACGGCGTACAGCGCTGGTTGGACACCAAGACGGATTCCACCAAGGCCGCGGGTTCGTATGCCTATTGGCATCCCGACGGCGATTATTGCGCCTATGCGACCAACGCAGTGTTCCAGGCGTTCTTCGTCGGTACGGGTCAGCGCATAGAAGTGTATCACACGTTCAGCAACATCGTGGTATTGGATACCCGGAACAACGAACTCGTACTGTCGCCGCTGCTCCAGACGGAGGACCTGGAAATCTTCCCGGCCTTTTCGGCCGACGGCAAATACCTCTATTACAGTACCTCCAAACCGTGCCGCGTGCCGGCGGAATATGAGAAAGTGAAATGCAGTCTGTGCCGGATTGGCTTTGACGCCGCGACGGGCACGTTTGCCCAGCAGGCCGATACGCTGCTCAACGGACCGGAGGACGACCTGAGTTATACCCTGGCCCGTCCGTCCTACGACGGCCGGTGGCTGATGTATTGCAGTTCTGCCCGCAGCAATTTCCCCGTGGCGCAGACCGACGGCGACTTGTGTCTGATGGACTTGAAGACGGGCGAGACGCGCAAAATCGATGAGGCCAACAGTCCTCAGACGGAGAGTTACCACAACTGGAGCAGCGACAGCCGGTGGTTTGTCTTTGTCTCCAAACGGGAAAACGGCATGTATGCCCAACTCTTTATCGCGCATATCGACGAGGCGGGGCGTGTCTCCAAACCGTTCCTCCTGCCGCAGCGCAATCCGAGAAAGTTTTATCGCGAGATGATGGACTCCTACAATGTGCCCGACTTCACCAGGACGAAGGTGGATTTCGACGCGTTGAAAGCCGGACGCATGGTGGCGTCAGCCGAGCGGGAGAAAGTGACAATAAGAAAAAAGTGACGACATAATGAAGAAAGCAAGTTTTGCGGGGCTCGTGACGGCCCTGTTGGTGCTCTTGTCCGCCTGCGGCGGCAAGAACGGCGAATGCCGCATTCACGGAACGGCTCCGAAGAAGTTGGAGAACGTCCGTATCTTCCTCGTTCCCCTGAAAGACCAGTCGAAAGAGGCGGTGGATTCCATCGAAATCAAGAACGGCCGGTTTGAGTTTGTCACCACCAAGCGCGTGGTGGCCGACATCCGCCTGGACTATCACTACCGTGACGGTATCCAGAATCTTCTCGTGGTGACGGAACCGGGCGATATCTATGTGACCATCGACTCGGTGAGCAGCAGTAAGGGAACGCCCCAAAACGACAGTCTGCAGTGGTGGAAGGATTTGACCATCAGTCATAATCAGCAATATTTCACGATGATGACGGCGGCCCGTCAGGCGCTGCAGGCGGGCGATTCCGTATCCGGCAACACCATCAGGCAGGTGGCCGACTCGCTGCACCGGCAGTATGTGCGCCGCACGGTCAAGATGGCGGAACAGTTGGAGGAAGGTCCTTTGAAGGAATTCTTTACGGAGCGGTACCCCAAGACTTACAAGAAGAAGATGCCCGACGGCAGTGTGCAGGAAGTCAAGGCTTCCTGGGTGGAGGATTAACTAAACAGACAATCAATGACTTGGAATATCCGTCATCTGTCCAAATACGCGTTGCCCGCCTTGCTGTTCATCGCGGCCTTCGCGTTTTGGCGCTTCTTGTATCCGCAGGCCCTGGCCTACCAGGAGCAGTTTCAACTGTTCCTGTTTGACACCGATTATCTTCTCGGCCGGCTTGCCGTTCCCGGCGGCGTGGCCCGTTGGACGGCCGAGGCCCTGACACAGTTTGACAACAATGTGACGGCCGGCGCGCTGATCATGGCCTTGCTGTATGTCATTCTCCGTCAACTGACGTGGCGGGTGATGCGGCGGGAGGGCGCGCCCGCTGAGAGTCTCTTCTGGCAAGCCGCCAGTCTCGTACCCGTCCTCCTCCTTTGGTTTATGCAAGGCGACGTCAACGTGATGCCCATGTATACCGTCGCCCTCATCCTGGCGCTGTCGGCCATGTGCCTTTTGCCCGAAGGAAAAGTGACGGGATGGGTGTATGTCATCGTGATTTGTCCGTTGCTTTATTGGGCGGCCGGTCCCGTGACCTTTGCCTTCGGCGTGTATCTGTTGCTTCGCCGCCCCTTGCAGGGCATCGTGGCTTTGGTGTGGACGGCGGCCTGTGTCATCTTGAGCTATCTGTGGGTGCCTTACCCCTTGTCGCACCTTTTTCACGGTATCGGGTATTACCGCTATCCGGAAGTGGTCTCCTATGTGATGGCAGGATTGACCTTGTTGTGCGGCGTGTTGCCGCGACTGTCGAAAATCGCGGTGAAACCGGGCAAAACAGACTGGCTAGGACTGGCGGTCGTGGTGCTGGCGGGCCTGATTCTCGTTCCGATGGGATATGAGAAGAAGACCTACGAACTGATGGATTATGATTACCTGGTGAGGCGGCAGCAATGGAACAAGGTGATTGCCAAGGCAGAGCGCGAACAGCCTGACCTGCCCATGAGCGTGTGCGCCACTGACCTGGCCTTGGGCATGACGGGACAGTTGGGCGACAGGGCCTTCGATTTCTACCAAAACGGCGTGGAAGGACTTTTGCCCGCCTTCAAGAAAAACTTCGTCTCACAGTTGATTACCTCGGAGGCCTACTTTCATCTGGGCCTGGTCAATACGGCCCAGCGCTTTTCCTTCGAGGCCATGGAATGTATTCCTGACAACAACAAGAGCGCGCGTGTCGTGAAGCGCTTGGCCGAGACCAATCTCATCAACGGTCAGTACGGCGTGGCCCGCAAGTATTTGGACATGTTGGAAAAGACGGTGTTCTACCGCAAGTGGGCGCAGCGCACCAAACGCCTGTTGGGCGACGAGGCGGCCATCAACGCCCACCCGTTGTACGGAAAGATGCGCCAGAACCGTTTACAGACGGATTTCCTGTTCAGTGAGCGTGAGGTGGACAAGGTCATCGGTCAGTTGTTCCTTCAGAATCCGGAGAACGACCTGGCCAAGCAGTACCTGCTTGTCTGTCCGCTCCTGCAAAGGAATATCCCGAAGTTTATGAACTATCTCTCCATCATTGAGAACAAAACCCGGTATTTTCCGTTGGCCGCCCAACAGGGAATCATCTTCGCTTATATGCAACAAAAACAGCAACCGCCCAAGGGAACGGTCAGTCCGATGGTGACGCAGACCTACCAGCGATTTGTCCAAACGTACAGCATGGGCGGCATCAACAGTCAGCAAATGGAAGACTTCCGTTATACATTATGGTATTATCTGTTGTCGGGCGTGCCCGCGGGAAAGGAGGGACAGTCATGAAAAAGTGGATTGTTCCGTTGTGTGTGGCATTCATCTTCTGCGCCTGTTCATCAGGTCCTGACAATCCTGAGAAGGTCGACCGCTTGCCGTTGATTTTCCCCGATTACACCGATGTGACCATTCCTGACGGCATCGCGCCGCTCAACTTTAATTTCGCGGGCGGCGACTTTGAGATGATGGATGTCGTGGTGAAGGGTGCCGGCGGTGAGGAATTGCACAGCAGAGGCGGTGAGGCGGATTTCAATGTCGGGAAATGGCATGCGCTTACCCGTGCCAACGCGGGCAAGGACCTGACCGTGACCGTCTGTGTCAGACAGGCGGGACAGTGGCGGCAATACAAGGACTTCAAGATACATGTCAGCAAAGAACCGTTGGAGGAGTGGGGCCTGACTTACCGTCGGGTGGCTCCGGGCTATGAGGTATACAGCCACATGGGACTTTATCAGCGTTGCCTGGCCGATTTCGATGAGGAGCCTGTCATTGAGAACACGCGGGCCACGGGCCAGTGTGTCAATTGTCATACGGCCAATCGCACCAATCCGCGGCAATTCGTCTTCCATGTGCGCGGTGAGCATGGCGCCACACTGGTCCAGACAGACGGAAAGCGCGAGTGGCTGCAGGCCAAGAACGACTCGTTGGGCGGTTCGATGGTCTATCCATATTGGCATCCGTCGGGCAAGTATTGCGCATTCTCCACCAATCAGACCCGTCAGGGATTCCACGTCTGTCGGGATGAGCGCATTGAGGTGTTCGACAATTCTTCGGACATCTTCATCTATAATCCCGAGACACATGAAATCATCATGGACACGCTTGTCATGACCAAGGCTTATTCGGAGAACACGCCCGTGTTCTCGCCCGACGGCAAGTACCTGTATTTCACCACTTGTCTGCAACGGGAATATCCCAAGGATTTCAAAAAGGAGCAATACAATCTCTGCCGTATCGGTTTTGACCCCGCCACGGGCAAGTTGGGAACGGTGGTGGACACGATTTTCAATGCGGTCAGGATGAACAAGAGCGTGACGTGGCCCAAACCGTCATACGACGGCAAGTACATCCTCTTTACCTTGCAGGACTACGGCTATTTCTCCATCTGGCATGAGGAAAGCGAACAGTGGTTGCTCGACTTGCGCACCGGGGATGCCTGGCCCGTGAAGGAGTGGAACAGCAAGCGCGCCGACAGTTACCACAACTGGAATGTCAATTCTCATTGGGTGGTGTTCACCTCGCGGCGCGGCAATGGTCTTTACACCCGTCTTTATCTCGCTTACATCGACGAGAACGGCAAGGCCGCCAAACCGTTCCTGTTGCCGCAAAGGCATCCGTGGGATTATTACAACAGTACGGTGTATTCCTTCAACGTCCCGGACTTTACTTCCGCGAAAATACGGTTCCCGGAGCGTCAGGCCGCCCGGGAAATCCTTTCCGACAAGCGCGTCCCGACCCGGGTCAGGTAAAGAGGTCGTCCATACGGACCTCACTTTGTATAAGACCGGAATAAGCGTTCTGCTTCAGACCATAAGTCGTTATCATGGTCAAGTGGAGCGCTTTTTTCGTTTTGGTGATTTTGCGGAATAAGTTTTTCCGCCAAGTCATCTTGTCCATGTAAGTCTTGGTGATTTCATACACGTCGTCCGTGTATTTCATCTCGCATAAATTGATAATTTGGTCTCTTCTGTCTATGATCATGTCTATTTGAGCACCGCCGGTTTCGTCTTTTCCGGTCCAGGAGCACACATTGCTGAGTACGCCGCTGATACCGATGGCTTTTTTGATTTGTGTGATATGATGCAGGCATACTTGTTCGAAAGCATATTCGCTCCAAGCCCTGTGTGAGGGTGTTTCCGCCATCAGACTCCAATAATGTTCCTCATAACCGTGATATCCCTTGACGAATTTCAGATAGAATAAGGTGTAGAGGTCGACCAACTGATAGATGACGTCCCGTTCCTTTTTGCCGAAGGCATAATAAGGACGGATGAAATCGCAATGACACAGGTTGTCCAGGATTTGTGTCAGACTGCCACCGTCGCTGATTTTCAGGGCTTCGACGATTTCCTTTCGTGTCATTCCTTTATTCTTCTCACTCAACAGTTCAATGACATTTTTGTATTTATTGGAGTCATTAAACAGTGAGCGGAAAAGAAAATCGTACTCTTTCCGCAGTTCGCCCGTGGCGGAAAAGAAGAGTTCATCGATGTTTTGCGCCAGTGTCAAGCGGTTTTGCAACATGGAGAGATAGTAGGGCGTACCTCCTAAAATCATGTACAATTCTATGATTTGAAACCTGTTCCAGACAATCTTTTTGCTTTTCAGGTATTCTTCTGTCTCGTGCAGTGTGAATGGCGCCAGATAGATTTGCCGTGTGATGCGGTTGTGCAGTCCTCCCTTGTCACCGATAAGTTTGTTGGTCATCCAGGTGGTGGCCGAACCGCATACAATCAGTTTCAACCGGTCTTGTGATGAGCCCCAACTGTTCCAAAACAGTTCCAGGGCCTTGATGAAATTGGAACGTGGCGTGTCGAGCCAGGGCAATTCATCGATGAAGACCAGCACTTGCTGTTTTTTAAGACCGGAAAGATATTGCCTTAACTGGATGAATGCTTCGTACCAGGTGGTAACCGGCGGATAATAGATGTCGGCATACTGGCACAAGGCCTGATTGAAGATAAGGAGTTGATCCTGTAGACTGCCCTCGAATATGCCGGTCATATAGAAGTCAAACCGGTCTTCGTAGAGTTGCTTGACCAAAAAGGTCTTGCCGATACGCCTTCTGCCGTAGATGGCAATGAATTCCGCTTGTCCGGATTCCATACAAGCGTTGAGGAGTTGTTGTTCCTTTTCCCTTCCGATAATCTTGTCGTTCATATCCCAAACTGATGATTTCCGGTTGCAAATATAGAAAAAAAGAAAGTTAGCGCCAAGTAAAATTGATTTTTACTTGGCGCTAACTATGATTTTTAACCTACTTAGCGCCACGGTTCAAAGTTGGAAATTGGCGCTAACTATGATTTTTGACCCACTTAGCGCCACGGTTCAGCGCATCACCTTAACACTTTCGTTGCCGACTTTCAGGATGTAAAGACGGGAAGCGGAAGGCATGGGAAGGGTGATTTCCTGTCCTCTTGACGCAGTGCGGCTGATGAGCATGCCGCCGGCGTCGTACAAGGCGACGGCAGTGCCTTCGGTCACGCCCGTCAAAATCAGGCAACCGTCACCGGTACGCCACTGCCAGTGCCTGTCGGTCAGGTTGCTGATGCCGTCGGCAATACCGAGTATGGCATTGATTTCCAGCAGTTGACAGGAGGGCATCGCGAAGGCGTAGGTGTCACCGCTCACCGTACTTTCCGTCACGGTGCCGTCGGTGTCGGTCTGTTTGACTGTCCATCCGGTGACCTGCCGGCCGCCGCCGGCCACACCTTCCAGGGTGACGGCCCTGCTGGCGAAGAATTTTCCGTCGAAAAGTCCTTTGGTCAGGGAAATGCCGTTGAAGTTGTAGGTAATGTCGGTGAGGTCATTGCCGCTCAGACTTTGGTTGACAGTCATCGGAACCGGCGACCCCAACGAATAGTAATCGGAGAGTTGCTGATAGAAATTATCCGTCCGGTCGGCAATCCAAGTGCGTGCCGTACTGAGTTCGTCGCTGTAGGTCGGCCACCACTGGTTGATGAGTTGGCGGTGATAGGGATATTCCGTCGCAATCATCCCGTACATCGGGTCCCAGATTTCCCGCGTTCCCTTGGCATTGAGGAAATCGCCCATATAGACGGCGCAATGGTCGATAAACTCCCGTTTGAAGTCGCTGTCTTCCATCAACCGGCGGAACAGACGCGTATGGCTGTACTGGTTGGCCCAGTTGCGCGACGTGTCGTAATAGGGATTGTAGAACCATTCCAAGGTCTTGTAGGAGGCGGAAGAGGAGTATAGACCCAGACCGAAGTCGGTGTCCTTGGCGATGAAGCGCCAGCGGCCGCCTTCCGTGCGGGGCCGCCACATGACGAAATTGTTGCCGGGGAAGTCCTGGTTGTCGTGATAGAGGTTCATCACCATCAGGTTGATGAACTCCTTGCAGTCCATCCACTGTTCGTATTCCGCCATCGTATGACCGTGTTCGGCGTAGAAAGCCTGGAACTCCTCAAAGTTGGTCATGTCGCCTTCCTTCAGTTCGGACCAGTTTTCCACCATATCTATATCTTCCAACTTGTCATAATTGGTGTAGATATTGTCCTCGTTGCTCCGTTCACGGATATTCAGAATACCCTTGTATGTACCGTTGAAATAGATGATGGCCGGTCGCCAGGCCTGCCAGTCGAGGTCGGCGTTTTGTCCCATCGACCGCTGGACGACGGCGTCGCGCATGTAGAGGTAGTCGAAATCGTTGCCCGCATTGCGCAGCAGAATCGACTTGAACGTGTTGACGCCCGGGCGCTGGTCGGGGAAGAACTCGTACTTGATGCGTTTTTTGCCGAATCGCTTGTTGGCATAGACGGTCAGGGACTTGAGTTGGAATCCGCGTGACGCATTGCCCATGACGCGCGTCTCACAGAGTTGGTTGACGCCGCTTTCCGTTGCTTCGCCTTCAAAATACTCGATGTTCACCGGCCTACGCCAGTTGTACTGGTAGTTTTTCTTGTCGCTGCTGTACGAACCGTCCACATAGATGCCGATGCTGCTGTCCTCAAAATACTTTTTGTTGGTGACAATGGAAATCACCGGCAGGGTAAGGTCGCGGTTGAAATAAATATAGGATTGCGTGACGGCGCGGGGAGAAAGATAACCGTCGCAGAAACATTTGGCACGGACAATGCGCGTGCCCCTGACGGTCAATGGGGAGGAATACAGCAGACTGCTTTCCGTGGGTTCCGTACCATCGTAGGTTATGCGGATGACCGTCCCTTCGGGTGCGCCTTCCGGTAAACTGACGGATACGGTCAGCGTACTGTTGTCCGTCACCACCCTTCCGGGCGTACTGAAGATCGGGTCGCCCAGGACTTCCGTGCAAAGTTCACCCGTATTGGCCGCCCCCGGCGTAGGCGTTTTCTGGTAGCCCCAGACACCGGCACCGTCGGTCTGGCGGCCGTAAGCGATATTGGGCGCCGGCTGCTTGGCGATGTCGGTCACCTTGTCGCAGACGGAAGTGCCCTGAAACAGGTAAATGGCGCCGCCCTTGCCCGACTCCAACCGGAAATCGGTGTGCAGTCCGTCGGCCTCCTTGTCGCACCAGACGAGTACGTAACCTCCCGCTGCGACGGTTTGGGAAGGCAATGTCCATGCTTCGTCTGCCGCGTCGGTCACACCTATTTTATAATTGCTGAGTGAGATACTGCTACCGGTGGGATTGTAGAGTTCCACGTAGGAATCGGGAAACTCGTTCAAGTCGTCCATGATGCAATCCACGTTGGACTGCATGAACTCGTTGATGACCAACTGGCCCGATGCGGCCACGGGGGTCAATGTCAACAAACTGATGGTCAATTGTCTGAGTAAAGTTTTCTTCATGTGGTTTAAGTTATATGAAATAATAATAGGTTCAGGTCTCTTTTCATTGTCCAGAAGGGACAAGTCAGAGGACAAAGGTATGGAATTTTTTTGAATCCGTCGCAAAATGCCGGTAAAAAATGCCCGTGACGGTTATTTTACCCGTATCTCGCGGAAATTTTCCGCCTCCTGTTTCAAGGCGTCGACGACATCGGCCGCATGGAAAGGAAGCGGTCCGGTGCCTAAATCAGGAATGTTGAACGACTTGAGATTGTCGTCATAGAAAGCCGGATCCCTCTGCGGCAGCACAAACGGTTTGGTGGTATTCCCGTCCCGGCCGACATGGCAGAAATACGGTTTGCCGTAAAGTCCGTCGTCGCGTTTGGAGGCGAAGACAAACCACCGGCTGTTGGACGACCAACTGTGGTACGTGTCGCTCTTGTCGCTGTTGACCGCGGCAAGTGTGTCGATGGCGCCGGTCCGGAGGTTGAGCAGTTGCAAATCCGCTTCCGGATGCCAGATGGGGAAGGTGCCGTAATCGGCCACAGTATACAGGATGTATTGTCCGTCGGGGGAGACTTTGGGGTGGCAGACACTTTGTTTCTTTCCCTTTTCGGCAATGACAAGATGTTCAATGCCGGTACCGGTCTTACCCGTCTGTTCGTTGAAGGCGATGCGGCAAAGGTCGTATTGCAGGTCTTCCACCCGTCCCGCCTGCGGCGCACGGCAGAAATAAATGTATTTTCCGTCAGGACTGAACGTGGGAAATGTCTCGAAGGCCGCCGTGTCGGCCAACAGCGGCGTGTGCAGAATCGTATGGTCTTGCAGGTCGGCCACATAGATGTCGGAGGCACTGTCGAACACTTCCAACCGTTTGGCGGGGTCGCTGTGGAAGGCGGGAACGATGACATTGGTGGAGAAGACCAGGTAGCGGCCCGACGGACTGAACCCGTAATACACGCTCGACGACACCATTCCGTCAGTCTTGAGGTTGAGTTTTCTGAGATGCCCTCCTTCATTGAGCAGGGCGCCGCCGCCATCACCGCGGACGTACAGCATACTGTGATTGGGGTTTTGCCGGTCGTATTGGTGGCAGTTCATACAGCGGTTGCCGGTAAGGTGATACGTACTGATGGCCCGTTCGTCAAAATTCTCCGTACACCGCTCCCTGATTTCCAGGTTTTGGAACACCTCGTAATCAGGTTCAATCAACCGGTATGTCAGGTATTTGTCGATGCTGTCGGGCGATACGGTCCATGTAAAACCGTAATTCTGCGTGCCTGTCTCCGACTTGACTTCCAACCGCATTGGCACCGTCTGACCGCAATTTTCCTGCAAGAACCGTTTCCACCGGCGACCGGAGAACGTGACATTCCGGTCGCTGCCGGACGTGAGCAGTTCGTTCCCGGCGTAGACTTTCACGCTTTTGACGTCGCCCCGGACATAGAAATTGAGCGGTGCGACGTTGACCGGCAGGGTGATGTCGGTGTAATCAGGATATATCGGTGCGGCCCCTGCGGTCTGAATACTTGCCGTATCCTTTCCGGCGGGCGCGTAAATCTGCCGGATTCCGACGGCGGCCAGAAGGAAAAGGACAATCAGGCCGACGAGCGGCAAGAGATAATAACGTACCGGTTTCATCGCTTCACCTCCTTCCTGTCAAAGTAATACCAGTAGGTGTCACGGAAGGCACTGCTTCCACGCCGGTTGTTGTACTGGGCAAACCGGGCCAGGACGTCCTGCCGGCGGATGTATTTCTCCCAATCCGCCTGCGGCGCGCCGGTTCCGGCCAGGTAAATGCAGAGCGCCTCCTGATAGAGCCTGTTGTGCGGAATGTCACCCGTTGCCATGCAATACCGGTCGTAATCCCGTTTGAAGGATTCGATTTCCTTGAGCAGCAGGTCGCTGCAGAGCATGTAGTCCCTGGCGGTCACGTTGTGAGGATTGGAATCCAACAGTTGCATCATGATGACATGACAGTTGTCGCCCGTCTGCAACGTGTCTTTGCGGTTGGCCGTTTCCCGTTTCTGCTGATAGACGGGCAGGTCCCACGCCTTTCGGGCCCAGTTTCTCCTGCAAAGTGTCTTGCGCAGGATGCGCAGGTATTTTTCCGCCGCCAGGGTGTCACCGCTGACGATGTTCGCCTCGGCCAGGCGCCGCATCATGGCGACATTGCGGTTGCCGGGCGAGAAAACGTTGGCCATCATGGCGGCCCTTTCGGTGTAAGTCATGTCGCCCAAGGCCCAATACAGGTGGTGCATGTTGCGGATGACGGTGCCGGGTACAGTAGGACCGATGGCGTAGAAAGTGCCCAATTCATCGACGTCAGGGTAGTCGAGCAGGTGTTCTGGCAAGGCACCGCGCCGGGCTTGCGCCAAAGCATGGAAGAAAAGCATTTCCTTCGACCTGTTCTTTACCTCGCGCGTGCGGCGGATGACCTTGTCGTCGTTCCCCCATGCGTATTCATTCTCTACGGCCAGGAGGTTTTCCATGTCGAAATCCGGTGCGGCGATTTTACCGCAAGCGAGCGGCCGGAGGTATTCCGACAACGGTCTCGGATAGAGCGAACGCCAGGGAAGGGTGATAAAAAGATATGCCAGTACAGGCAGGACAATCAGCGGTTTGCAGCGCTTCCAGCAAAGCGTGCAGACCCACAGCGTCATGACTAGCACGATTTTGACGATGGTCGCTGACAACGGATATTGCAGTTGCCAGTGGAACACGGCTTCCAGGGTCATCACGAGGATGGCCGTGAGGTAGGCCGCCCATGCGGGCACGTGCCAGGATTGCAGGCAACGTCTGGTCAGATCGCCCAGGACGAGCAGACAACCGGTCAGGATGACGCTGCCGGCGAAGAGATAATACCAGAACTGGGTGAGGAAATCCCCGATGTATGTCGCCGCCCAATGCGGATGCTGCAGGTAAGACAAGGCGTATCCGCCGGTCAACAGGAACAGTTGCTGCTGTTCCTTATAGAAGAAATGATAGGGATACCGCCATTGGAAGAACGCGAAGCATGCCACGCCCCAAAGGGCAATGATGGCGTAAACTCCGTATTTTCTCAAAAATCCGTACCCCTTCATGCCGTCTATTACAAACTTTCCAACATCCGTTTGATGACCACTTCGGCCGAGATTTCACGGTTGGCCGCCTCGGGAATGACCAGTGAGTTCCCGCTTTCGATGACGTCGTCGGTGACAATCAGACCGCGACGGACGGGCAGACAGTGCATGAATTTGCCGTTGTCGGTCCACGACATGTGTTCGGCGTCAATCGTCCAACTCATGTCCTTGCTGAGAATCTTGCCGTAGTCGGCCGGATTCTTGACGCCCGGACAACTCCAATTCTTGGCGTAAACGAAGTCGGCGCCCTCCAGGGCCTCACGCTGATTGTGGGTGAAAGCGGCGTTGCCGACGAATTTCCGGTCCAGTTCGTAGCCCTCAGGACAGGTGACCACCAGGTCGACGTCGGCCGCGTTCATAAACTGTGCGAACGAGTTGGGCACGGCCTGCGGCAGCGCGCGGCAGTGGGGCGCCCAGGTGAGGACCACCTTCGGACGGGCTTTGGTCTTGTGCTCCTCGATGGTGATGAGGTCGGCAAAGGCCTGCAGGGGGTGAACGGTGGCCGTCTCCATGGCGAAAACCGGTCGGCCGCTGTATTTGACAAACTGTCCTACGATGGTTTCGGCATAGTCGTACTCACGGTCGCTCAGACCGGCGAAGGAACGGATGCCGATAAGGTCGCAATAACAACCCATGACCGGTATGGCTTCCAGAAGGTGCTCGCTCTTGTCGCCGTCCATGATGACGCCGCGCTCGGTCTCCAACTTCCACGCACCGGCGTTGACGTCGAGGACGATGACGTTCATGCCGAGATTCATTGCCGCCTTCTGCGTACTCAGACGAGTGCGGAGGGAATTGTTGAAAAATATCATGAGCAAGGTCTTGTTCCTGCCCAATTCCTGGAATCCGAAACGGTTTTGCTTGACCGTTTGGGCTTCTTGCAACGCCTGTTGCAGGTCGCCTAAGTCTTCTACATTAAAATAGGTATTCATTGTTGACTGATTTTTGATGATAAAACTTGCGGGACTTCACCTGTTTCGACGTGCCGCCGCTTAGGGGCGCGTCTGACCGTGACCGTCAATCAACCACTTGTACGTGGTGATTTCCTCCAGTCCCATCGGTCCGCGGGGACCCAGTTTCTGTGTACTGATGCCGATTTCGGCGCCCAGTCCGAACTGCGCGCCGTCGGTGAATGAGGTGGGCGCGTTGACATAGACGCAGGCGGCGTCGACCGCCATTTGGAATCGGCGGGCCTCTTCCGCGTCTTCCGTGATGATGCACTCACTGTGACCGCTGCCGTAACGGGCGATGTGGGCGAGGGCCTCATCCAGGCTGCTGACCGTCTTGACGGACAGGATATAATCCATCCATTCCGTTCCGAAACACGTTTCCGTGGCTTTTCTGACGTCGGGATACTGTCCTTCAAGCGCAGAACAGGCGGATTCATCGGCATAAATGACGACATGTTTCTCCGCCAGGGGGGCGACAAGCCGGGGCAGGTCGCCCAACCGGCTCTCGTGGATGATGAGGCAGTCGAGGGCGTTGCATACGCTCACGCGGCGCGTCTTGGCGTTGTTGACAATGGCCTGTCCGATACTCAGGTCACCGATGGCGGCGAAATACGTGTTGACCACGCCCGCTCCGGTCTCGATGACCGGTACTTTGGCATTGTCGCGCACGAAGGATATGAGTCGTTTGCCGCCGCGGGGAATGCAGACGTCGATGTAATCCGTGGCCGCCAGCATCTCCGCCGTAGCCTCATGCGTGGCCGGCAACAGGGTGGCGGCGTTTTCCGGCAGACCGAAGCGGTCCAGTGTCTTTCGAATTAAGGCGACGATGGCCAAGTTGCTGGCCTCGGCGTCCTTGCCGCCCTTCAGGACACAGGCGCTGCCGCTCTTGAAACACAGACTGAAAACGTCAAAACTGACGTTGGGACGGGCCTCGTAAATCACGCCGATGACGCCGAACGGAACGGACATGCGGCGCAAGTGCAGACCGTTGGGCAGTGTGCGCTCCTTGGAGATGATGCCCAGCGGCGACGGCAGCGACGCCACGTGACGCATGTCGGACGCGATGCCCGCCAACCGTTTTTCATCCAGCAGGAGCCGGTCGTAAAGCGGATTGGACTTGTCCATGCGTGCCAGGTCTTTCCGGTTGGACTCCAGCAACGTCTCTTTCGCCTCGCCGATGGCGTCGGCCAGGGCGTTGAGGACGGCATTGCGGGTCGCATCATCCATGAGGGCCAACCGCTTGGCCGCGTTTTTAGCTCCTTCAAACAGTCGGTTGTATTCCATTTGTCTTATTCCATGTAGAGATAATCGTAATGAATGAGCGGTTTGACGTCGTGCGCCCCGATATTCTTCCGGGCGTCATCACTGTTGTATCCGCTTCGGCCGACACCTATTTTCTTGCCTTTCTCATTGACAATGCCGATGATGTCGCCTTCCTCAAACTCTCCTTCGACGGCGGTGACGCCCACCATCAGCAGACTGGTGGCCTTCTGGCCCGTCAGGGCTTCCGCCGCTTTCCTGTTGACGCGCACCTGTCCCTTTGCGAAACTCTCGCTGTGGGCAATCCATTTCTTGAGCGTGGAGGTGGGGTTGCTGTTGGGAACGAACTCCGTCCGCATGGTCTCTTGCGGATGCTTGACCAAATCCACGAGGATATTGTCGGTCTTGCCGTTGGCGATAATCACGCGGATGCCCTCGTCCGCCACCTTCTTGGCGATGTTGCTCTTGGTAATCATGCCGCCGCGGCCGAAGTCGCTCTTGCTGTCGATGATGTAGTCGCTCAGGTCCCGGTCGTGGCTCACTTTGGGAATGACGCGGGCGTGCGGGTCTTTCGGGTCGCCGTTGAAGATTCCGTCCACGTTGGTCAGGATAACCAGTGTCTCGGCATCCATCATGGAGGCAATCAGGCCCGACAGTTCGTCATTGTCGGTAAACATCAGTTCGGTGACGCTCACCGTGTCGTTCTCATTGACGACAGGCACCACGCCGTTGGCCAGCATGACCGACATGCACGAACGCTGGTTGAGATACAGACTGCGCGAGGAAAAATTCTCCTTCATCGTCAGCACCTGACCGATGTGGACGTTGTATTCGCGAAACAGGTCATAATACAGACCGATGAGTTTCACTTGTCCCAAGGCGGAGAACAACTGCCGTTGCTCGACGCTGCCCAATTTGCGGTCTACCTTCAACTGGTCACGGCCGCTGGCGATGGAACCGCTCGATACGAGGATGACCTCATAACCGTTCTGTTTGAGCCAGACAATCTGGTCAACGATGGCCGACATCCGCGTGACGTCCAGTTTGCCGTCAGCGCGTGTGAGCACGTTGCTGCCTACTTTGACTACGATTCTCTTTTGCATTATTTCTTCTTGTCTTTCTCCCGGATTTCCACACGGCGGATTTTGCCGGAGATGGTTTTGGGCAATTCGTCCACGAACTCAATGATGCGGGGATATTTGTAAGGCGCCGTCTCCCGTTTGACGTGGTTCTGCAATTCCTTGATCAGGTCGTCGCCGGCCTTGTCTTTCCATTCCTTGCCCAGTACGACAGTGGCCTTGACCACCATACCGCGGATGTCGTCGGGCACGCCGGTGATGGCGCATTCCACCACGGCGGGGTGAGTCATCAGGGCGCTTTCCACCTCGAACGGACCGATGCGGTAACCGCTCGACTTGATGACGTCGTCGATACGGCCCTCAAACCAGTAATATCCGTCTTCGTCGCGCCAGGCCATGTCGCCTGTGTGATACAGACCGTCGTGCCAGGCCTGACGGGTGAGTTCCTCGTCACGGTAATAGTATTTGAACAGGCCGATGGGTTTCTTCTCGCCCACGTGAATGACAATCTCTCCCTTCTCACCGTCCTCGCACGGCGTGCCGTCGGCCTTGATGAGGCCGATGTCGTACTGACCGTTGGGCATTCCCATCGAACCGGGTTTCGGGGTCATCCAAGGCATGGTGCCGAGTGTCATCGTCGTCTCGGTCTGACCGAATCCTTCAAAGAGGCGGATGCCGGTCAGTTCGTAGAATTTCTCATACACGGCGGGGTTCAACGCCTCGCCGGCCGTGCAGCAATAGCGCAGGGAAGACAAGTCGTACTTGGAGAAATCCTCCCGTATCATAAACCGGTATACGGTGGGAGGAGCGCAGAAAGAGGTGACGTGGTATTTCTCCATCTGCCGGAGCATCTTGTCGGCGGTGAATTTCTCGTGGTCGAACACGAAGACACAGGCCCCGGCAAACCACTGGCCGTAGAATTTGCCCCAGACGGCCTTGCCCCATCCGGTGTCGGCTACGGTCAGGTGAATGCTGTCTTCCGACAGGTTGTGCCAGAAAACGCCGGTCGTCAGATGCCCCATGGCATACAGGAAGTCGTGTGCCGCCATCTTCGGTTCTCCGCTCGTACCGCTGGAGAAATAGATAATCATCGTGTCCTCGTTGGTGTTGACGTGCTCGGGACGGACAAACCGCGGTGCGTTTCGCCACTCCTTGTGCCAGTCGTGGAATCCTTCCGGCACCTTCGGACCGATGCTGACGAGCGTATCCGTGGTGGGACACTCGGGCAAGGCCTCCTGTATCTGTCCGAGCACATAGTCCTCGCCGACGCAAAGAATGGCCTTGATGGAGGCGCGGTTGCAGCGGTAGATGATGTCGTGCCTGGTGAGCATGTGGGTGGCGGGAATGACCACGGCACCCAACTTGTGCAGGGCCAGCATGGCAATCCACCATTCCAGGCGGCGCTTCAATATCAGCATGACCATGTCGCCCTTGCCGATGCCGATGGATTGCAGGTAGGAGGCGGCCTGGTCGCTCTGTTCTTTCAGGTCCTTGAAGGTGAGCCGCACCTCGGCGCCTTCGTCATTGGTCCACAGCAGGGCCAGTTTGTCGGGTTTTTCCTCGGCCCACGCGTCCATGACGTCGTAGGCGAAATTGAAATTCTCCGGAATGATGAATTCCAGATTTTTGTTATAATCTTCTACCGACGTAAAAGAAGTCTGTCTTAAAAATCTTTCTACCATTGTCTCATTTCGCTTTATTCGGTTACCACGGCCAGGAATTTCACGGGCCGGTCACCCTTGGCCAGCATGCCGTGGGGATGGGTGGAGTCGAAACAAATGCTGTCGCCTGCCTCCAGCGTGATGACCTTCTGGTCATAAAACAAGTCCATGCTGCCCTCCAGGACCAGGTTGAACTCCTGTCCGTCGTGCTTGTTCTTATAGGCTTTCGTCACGCCCGGTTTGGGCTCTACGGTCACGATGAAGGCCTTGATACGGGCGTCGCGCATGCCGGCGGTCAGACTCTCATACTTGTAAGCCTTGGTCCGCTCCACGCTCATGCCCTTGCCGGCGCGCACCACGGAATAAGAACGCATGCGAGGTTCCTCGTCAAACATGAGCGCGTCGGCGCTGACGCCGTATTTTCTGGCGATTTTCATCAGGTTGGAAATAGTGATGTCTACTTCGCCTTCTTCGATTTTCTCATACTTGTCCAAGGGAATGCCGCAGGTGTCGGCCACTTCCTGAGCCGTCAGGTCGAGCGCGTCGCGCAGGCCTTTCAACCGCTCACCGATTTGTTTCATTTGTTCGTCCATAATATGCGCTGTATGATAATTGTTGTGTACAATAGAAAAACACGGCCCCCGCCTTGGGGCGTCCGCCGTGCAAAAGTAAGGAAAAAACGTGACATAACGTCTTTTCCGACGGGAAAAACCTACTTGGCGCCTGCTTTCAGACCGCGGATGACGGCCGAAGTGAATCCGGCGTGCTCCATTTCGTTGAGTCCCTTGATGGTGACGCCGCCAGGTGTGGTCACCAGGTCGATGGCCTGCTCGGGGTGAAGACCGGTGCTCTGCAGGAGTTCTACGGCACCCTTGACGGTCTGTTGCACGATCTGCTGAGCGTCACCGGCCTTGAATCCCAATTCCACACCGCCTTCCACGGCCGCGCGGATGTAGCGCATGGCGTAGGCGATACCGCATGAGGCCAGGGTGGTGCCGGCGCCGAGCAAACGCTCTTCGGTGACAATCGACTCGCCGAGTCCGTTGAAAAGCGCCTTGACGGTCTGTGTGTCCTGCGCGGAAGCGCCCACGGGAACGATGAATGTCATGGATGCCTTTTCCTGAATGGCGATGTTGGGAATGACCATGAACAGGGAAGGCGACTGGCCGTCGCCTTTACCGGCCCATTCCAGGAGTCGGACGGAAGGAATGCCGGCGGCGATGACGATGAGGATTTGCCTGTCATAGTCCATCTCTCCCTTGATTTCCGTCAGTACCTTTTCCACCAGCCACGGTTTGACGACCACCGCCACGATGTCGGCATCCTGCACGGCCGCCTTGTTGTCGGACGTCACGCTGACGCCTTCCTTGACGAAATGATCCAACACATCCTTGTTGGGGTCGGCCACGGTAAGGTCGGCTGTCCTGACACTTTCCCCTTTCATCAGTCCTGCGGCCAATGCGCCACCCATGGCGCCGGCGCCGATAATACTTATTTTCATAAAGAAATCATTTAATCCGTTACAGTAAATTCCGCTTTTCCGCCGTACTCTTTAACCGATTTCATTGAGGACGGTCTCCAACTTGCGGATAAAGGCGTCCGCGTTGTCGCGCGTAAAGACGAGCGGCGGCAAGAGACGCAGGATGTTCTGACCCGCACAACCGGTGAAGCAATGCTGCTCATAGACCAGTTTGCGGCGCACTTCCTTGTGCGGAATGTCCAGTTCGACGCCAATCATCAGGCCTCGGCCCCTAACTTCCTTGATGTGCGGCGCCCGTTGACTGAGATCGCGCAGTTCGTCCATGAAGTAATCTCCCACGATGTGGGCGTTTTCCACCAGACCTTCCTTTTCGAATACGTCCAGGACGGCCAGGGCGGCGGTGCAGGCCAGGTGGTTGCCGCCGAACGTGGTGCCCAACTGACCGCCGACGGCGGTGAAATCGGGTGAGATGAGGACGGCGCCCATCGGGAATCCGTTGCCGATGCCCTTGGCGACCGAAATCAGGTCGGGACGGATGCCGAGCCATTGGTGGGCGAAGAAACGGCCGCTCCGACCGTAGCCGCACTGGATTTCATCGCAGATGAGTACGGTGCCGTTGGCGCGGCAGGCCTTTTCCACGGCCCGGGCGAACTCCGCCGTCAGCAGATGACAGCCTCCCACGCCCTGGATACATTCCAGAATCACGGCGCAGACATCGCCCTTTTCGATTTCCCTGACCCATGCCTCAGTGTCGTTGACGGGCAGGTAAGTCACGTGCCCGTTGTTGTTGATGGGGGCGATAATCTTCGGATTGTCGGTGGCTTCCACGGCCAGCGACGTCCTGCCGTGGAAAGAGTGGCACGCCGACAGCACGCGCGTGCGGCCGTTGTGGAAAGAAGCCAGTTTGAGACAATTCTCATTGGCCTCCGCTCCGCTGTTGATTAAGAACAGATGATAGTCGTCATACCCGGAAATTCGGCCGAGCCTTCCGGCGAGTTGCTCCTGCAGCCGGTTGACGACCGAGTTGGAATAAAAGCCCAACTTGCCGAGTTGTTCCGCCATCTTCTCCACATAGTGGGGATGACAGTGGCCGATGCTGATGACGGCGTGACCGCCGTAGACGTCCAGATAGTCTTGTCCCTTGTCGTCCCAGACCGTCGTTCCCAGTCCTTTGACGATGTTGACGTCAAAAAGGGAATATACTTGATATAAATCCATAATCAGAATGCGCTTGCCTTCAACTTCAGTCCGGCCGTCTCGTCAATGCCGAACATGATATTCATATTTTCCACGGCCTGTCCCACGGCCCCTTTCAACAGGTTGTCGATGCAGGACGTGACGAGCAGTTTGTCTCCGTGCTTCTCGCAATGCACCAGACATTTGTTGGTGTTGACCGCCTGTTTCATGTCGATGTCCTTGTCCACGTAGTGGGTAAACGGTTCACCGGCATAGAAATCCTTGTATCCCTGGATGATTTCGCCCACCGGCCTGTCGGTGCGCACCACCTCCGTGGCGAAGATGCCGCGAGGGAAACAACCGCGATAGGGGATGAAGTCAAGGAAACAGTCGAGGAAGCCCTGCACCTGTTTCAGACTCTGGCAGATTTCCGCCACGTGCTGATGCTGGAAGGGCTTGTAGATGCTCATGTTGTTGTCGCGCCACGAGAAGTGGGTCGTCGCGCCCGGTTTCTGCCCCGCGCCGGTAGAACCCGTGATGGCGTTCACGCTGATGTCTTTCGTGAGCAGACCCATTTTGGCGGCCGGCATCAGTCCGAGTTGGATGCAGGTGGCAAAGCAACCGGGATTGGCCACGTGTCTGGCCTGGCTGATGCGCTGGCGGTTGATTTCCGGCAAACCGTATACATAGTCGTTGCCGGGCGCCTTGAGCCGGAAGTCCTGGGCCAGGTCGATGATTCTCACTTTGGCGGGAATCTGGTGCTCCTTCAGAAAAGCCTCGCTCTTGCCATGACCGAAACAGAAGAAGACAACGTCAACGTCCTCAAACGGCGTCTCGGAAGTGAAGCGCATGTCCGTGTCTCCGATGAGGCCTTCATGCACGTCGGTGAGCAGATTGCCCGCGTTGCTCTCGCTGTTGACGAAGACGATTTCCGCCTCGGGGTGACCGACAAGCAGTCGGATGAGTTCTCCGGCCGTATATCCGGCACCGCCCAATATACCTATTTTTATCATAATCTGATACTGCTTAAATGAATGAATACGCTCCCGGCATCTGCCGCCGGGCGCTATACCGTCTTCTTGGGAATGGCCATCCAGAGGATGGGGTAGAGCAGAAAACCGGGGAAGAAGGCCGTGAAGAGCGTCAGGGCGAGGTAAGCCACGCGCACCACGGTGGAATCAATGCCGAAATATTCGGCGATACCGCCGCACACACCGCAGAGTTTCTTGTCGGTGTCGGACAAATACAGTTTCTTGTTCATGTCGTTTATCTTTTTTCGTCAGGATGAATACCGTAATAGACACGCAGCGGCGTGGAGGATACCTTGATGAAACCTTTGGCTTCCTCGGCCGTCCATCCGTGCTGCATCTCACCGTATTCGCCGAGTTTGGATTTCAGCAGGTCATCGGGCGAGTCCACGCCGACCGTCTCAAAACCGAGCGGACGGAGCTTCAGGATGGCCGTGCCGTTGACGTGGCGCTGCGAAGAAGTGAGCATCGCCTCGATGTCCGGCATGACCGGTTCCAGGTATTGGCTCTCGTGCAGGAACATTCCGTACCAGTTGGCCACCTGGTCTTTCCAGTATTGCTGCCATTTCGACAGGGTATACTTCTCCAGCATGCGGTGCGCCTCGATGATGAGTTTGGGCGCGGCGGCCTCAAAACCCACTCTGCCCTTGATGCCGATGATGGTGTCGCCCACGTTGCAGTCGCGTCCGATGGCGTAGGCGGCGCCGATTTCCTCAATCTTCTGGATGGCTTTCACCTTGTCGTCGAAGGGTTCGCCGTTGACGGCCGTAATCTCGCCCTTCTCAAAAGTGATGCCAAGCAGGCTCTCTTCCTCCCTCGTCACGTGTTTCAGGTAGGCCTCTTCGGGCAGGCCCTGTGCAGAATCGAGGATTTCACCGCCGCAGATGCTCGTTCCCCAGATGCCGACATTGTAACTGTATTTCAGTTTGGTGAAGTCGGCATAATACCCGTTCTTGTTGAGATAATCCACCTCTTCCTGCCGGGAGAGTCTCTCATCGCGGGTCAGTGTGATGATTTCCACGCCCGGTGCCATGACCAGGAAAGTCATGTCGAAACGGATCTGGTCGTTGCCTGCGCCCGTACTGCCGTGGGCAATGGCGTCGGCACCGATTTCACGGGCATAGCGTGCGATGGCGATGGCCTGGAAGATGCGTTCCGAACTTACGGAAATCGGATAGCAGTTGTTGCGCAGCACATTGCCGAAAATCATGTATTTCAACGATTTCTCGTAGTATTCCCGGGTCACGTCCAGCGTCACGTACTTCACGGCGCCGAGCCGGTAAGCGTTCTTCTCGTTGACTTCCAACTGTTCCTGGCTGAATCCGCCCGTGTTGGCGCAGGCGGCATGCACCTCATAACCCTCCTTGGCGAGACGCATGACGGTGTACGACGTGTCCAATCCGCCTGAGAAGGCGACGACAACTTTTTTCTTGCTCATAACGATTCCTTTTTATTTTTCTATTTTACCTATTCTGTCCAATACCTCTTGCGGCAGTTTGGCCGGCAAATGCTCCTCCGGGTCATACAGCATGGCCGTGCAAATGCAGTATTTCCGTCCCGTGCGGTGCAGGACGTCCACGTTGATGCAGCCCTCGCATCCGCGCCAGAAAGCCTCATCGTCGGTCAAGTCGGCGAAAGTCACAGGTTTGTAGCCCAGTTGGGTATTCATCGCCATGACCGCGGCGCCGCTCGTCAGACTGAAGATTTTGGCGTGGGGCCAACGGGTTCGGGCCAGGGTGAACGTCATGTCCTTGATGCGCTTGGCCAGTCCTCGGCCGCGGTAGTCGGGGTGTACGATAAGTCCCGACGTGGTGACATACTGCTTGTTGCCCCAAGTCTCAATGTAACTGAATCCGGCGAAGCGGTCTCCGTCGAGCGCGATGACGGCTTTCGCCTCGCGCATCTTGGTGGCCAGATACTCATGGGTACGCTTGGCGATACCCGTTCCTCTTACTTTTGCGGCATCCGCAATGGTCTGTAAAATGGTGTCCACGTATCTCTCATGAGATTCGTCGGCCACCACGACACTGATTTCCTCACTCATTGGTTTATAGTCCTAATTGCGCCGTTACGTCAGTCTTCGAGGCGCCTTCCTTCAATACGATAATGACGGTGTCGTCTCCGGCTATCGTTCCGAGAATTTCCGGCAGATTGGTCTCGTCGATGTTGTATGCCAGACTGCTGGCATAGCCCGGACGGGTCTTGATAACACCGATATTGCCGGAAAAACGGATAGACCGGAAACCGGGGGTCTCAAGCATCTCACGCACCGTTTGCGGTTTGGAGACGCGCTTGTACATGGTCTCGTTGGGGAGCACATACACGTATGTGCCGTTCATACTGGCCGCTTTGGCAATCTTGAGTTGCTTCATGTCGCGGCTCAGCGTGGCTTGCGTCACTTTGAAACCTTCCTTGGCGAGCGCCTTGAGTACCTCTTCCTGACTGCCCATTTCCTGACTGGAAATCAGCAGTTTCAGGGTTTCGATTCTTTTGGTCTTCGTCTTCATTCGCTGTATTTTTATTCAAAAATGGATTGCAAAAGTACATATTTTTGCAAAAACGGCCAAATAATTAAGGTGATAAAAGCGTAAAATAAAGAAAATATAACTCAAAAAGCGTTTTTTCTGGTCAATATTGACGAATATTCATTATATTTGCGGCATACAAAACAATCAAAAACACAAACAGTTATGGATAAAAAACAAGTTTTGCCCGCCGAAGGCAAACTCGGAATCATGGTCGTGGGCTGCGGTGCCGTGGCAACAACGTTTATGACAGGCGTGCTGATGGCCCGCAAAGGACTGGCCAAACCCATCGGCAGCGTGACGCAATACGACAAGATTCGTATTGGGAAAGGCAGTGAGAAACAGTATTTGCACTATGGCGAAATCGTTCCGCTTACCCGTCTGGAGGATATTGTCTTCGGTACATGGGACGTTTATCCGCAAAACGCTTATCAGGCGGCGATGTATGCAGAGGTGCTGAAAGAGAAGGACATCCAGCCCGTCCGTGACGAGTTGGAGAAGATTGTTCCGATGAAGGCCGCCTTTGACAAGAATTTCGCCAAGCGCCTGGACGGCGACCATGTGAAGGATTGCAAGACGCGTTGGGAGATGACCGAGGCGCTGCGCGAGGACATCCGGACGTTTAAGGAGCAGAACGGTTGCGCCCGTATCGTTGTCATCTGGGCCGCCTCTACCGAGATTTACGTCCCTGTGGACGAGGAAGTCCACGGTACGCTGGCCGCTCTCGAAGAGGCCATGAAGGCCGACGACCGCGCCCGTATCGCCCCGTCCATGTGTTATGCTTACGCCGCCTTGTCGGAAGGTGCGCCGTTTATCATGGGTGCGCCCAACACCACGGTGGACATTCCCGCCATGTGGGAACTGGCGGAAAAGACCCGCATGCCGATTGCCGGCAAAGACTTCAAGACGGGCCAGACACTGGTCAAGAGCGGTTTCGCCCCCATCATCGGCGCCCGTTGCTTAGGTTTGAACGGTTGGTTCTCCACCAATATCCTCGGCAACCGCGACGGACTGGTGCTCGACGAACCTGCGAATTTTCATACGAAAGAGGTTTCCAAACTCTCCACGCTTGAGACCATCCTCAAGGCGGAAGACCAGCCGGAGCTCTATCAGGACTATTATCATAAGGTGCGCATCAATTATTATCCGCCGCGCAACGACAACAAGGAAGGCTGGGACAACATCGATATCTTCGGTTGGATGGGTTATCCCATGCAGATTAAGATTAATTTCCTCTGCCGCGACTCCATTCTGGCCGCACCGCTGTTGCTCGACCTTTGTCTGCTCAGCGACCTGGCCGCGCGCAAGGGCCGTTACGGCATCCAGCGCTTCTTGAGTTTCTTCCTCAAGAGTCCGATGCACGACTACACGAAGGGCGAACAACCCGTCAACGACCTTTACCAACAGCACACGATGCTTCGCAACGCCATCCGGGAAATGGGAGG
>Ga0181612_152064_pt1 | contig 70212 bp, 59 predicted proteins | sample HoacroProtozoa21_FD_119630 | JGI IMG/M metagenome (GOLD analysis project Ga0181612, IMG submission 119630) | Hoatzin crop microbial communities from Cojedes, Venezuel. Combined Assembly of Gp0051906, Gp0051904, Gp0051908
ATCTTTTCTTATAGTTCGCTTGTGCGATGTTGTCAAACCTTATTTCAGGTGGTTATAGCGGCGGGGGTCCACCTCTTCCCATTCCGAACAGAGAAGTTAAGCCCGTTTGCGCCGATGGTACTGCAATGCAATGCGGGAGAGTAGGTAGCCGCCTTTTTTCACACAGGAGCTCCAGTCCCTCAAGGGCTGGAGCTCTTTCGATTTTAACTCTCAACCCTCAACTCTCAACTTAATTAAATATTACTAAAAATTTTCTTGTTCTTGATTTTTTCCCTATATTTGTCACAATTAATCTGATTTAAAGACTTAAACTATGGGTAGTACTATTTTAGTTATTGTCCTTGCAGCGCTTGCACTGTGGGCAGTGAATTGTTACAACAGTCTCGTAAAACTGAGAAACAATCGGGAAAATGCGTTTGCCAATATTGACGTTCAACTGAAGCAGCGTCATGACCTGGTGTCGCAATTGGTCGCAACGGTCAAGGGCTATGCCGCCCATGAGAAGGAAGTGTTCCTCAAGGTGACGGAAGCCCGCACGGCCGCCATGAACGCGACGACCGTGAATGAGAAGGTCGTGGCCGAGAATCAGTTGTCGAGCGCTCTGCAGGGCCTGAAGATTTCCTTGGAGAACTATCCCGAACTGAAGGCCAACCAGAACTTCCTGCAGTTGCAGAACGAACTGGCTGACATTGAGAATAAGCTCGCCGCCGTGCGCCGCTACTTCAATACGGCCACCCGCGAACTCAACAACGCCGTGCAGTCGTTCCCGTCGAATATCTTCGCCAAGATGTTCGGATTCAAGAAGGAACCGATGTTTGAGGTGTCCAAGGAAGAGCGTGCCGAACTGGACAAGGCGCCGGACATCAACTTTGAGTCGTCCGCTCCCGCAGGCCAGGCTCCGACGGTACCGACACAGACTCCTCCTGCCGCTCCGACGAACACCACTCCTAATCAGCAGCAATGAAATACGTTGGAATACAGACCCAAATCCGTCGCAACAACATCAAGAGCGTCTTGCTGTTGTTGCTTTTCCCTGTCATTCTGTTAGGGGTGGTTTGGCTGTTTCTGGCACTTCTGAGTTTTCTCGGCAACGGCTATTACGACGAGTACGGCAATGTGGTGCACATGGCCGACTGGAGTACGGTCAATTACTTCTTCCTGCGTGCCCTGCCCTGGGTGGTAGGTGGCGTGGGCATCTGGTTTGTCATCGCCTATTTCTCCAATGCGGCCATGATTAAGAATGCCGTGGGCAGCGAGACGCTTCAGCGCAAGGACAACCCCCGTATATATAATATGGTGGAAAACCTGTGTATGACGTGCGGCATGAACATGCCGATGATCAACATCGTGCAGGACGACCAGCTCAATGCCTTCGCCAGCGGCATCGACGAGAAAAGTTATACGGTGACGCTCACCACGGGCATCATCAACGCGCTCAACGACCAGGAATTGGAGGGCGTCATCGGTCACGAACTGACACACATCCGCAACCGCGACACGCGGCTGCTCATCACGAGCATCATCTTCGTGGGCATCATCTCGACGATTATGAGTATGGTGACCAACATGATGAACAACGTGATGGTGTTCGGACGCTATGAGAGCAACAGTCGTGACGGTCGCGGCAACGGTCTGTCGCTGATTCTCATCCTGGTGGTGGGTATCATCTGTTGCTTCATCGCCTACATCTTCACCCTGCTGACGCGGTTTGCCATCTCCCGCAAACGGGAATTCATGGCGGATGCGGGCGGAGCCGAACTGTGCGGCAATCCGCATGCCCTGGCCTCGGCGCTGAGAAAAATCTCCAACAATCCCGGTCTGGGTGACGTCAGGCGTGAGGATGTGGCCCAACTGTTCATCATTCATCCGCAGTCGCTCCATCAGGGATTCAGCGGATTCATGAGCGAACTCTTCAGTACGCATCCCGACGTGGAGGAGCGCATCCGTCTCCTGGAGCAGTTTTAAAAGACAAAGCCTCGCGAAAGCGGGGCTTTGTTTATTGCCCGTATCGGAACAATATACAGGAATTATCCACGAATTTGGCCGATTGGTTGAAAAGTTGACAAAAAGTCATCTTTTCTTTGTTTTTTTTTCTAAAATTCATTTATCTTTGCAAATCGTTAGCAAAATGACAATTAACAAGATAAATGATGAGACAAATTTTTACACGACAATTATTGACGGCCTTGCTGCTCATGGTCACCATGACGGCCTTTGCCGTTCCCGCCAAGCGCGGTATGTGGCGTAAGATTACCTTGAGCGACGGCCGACAGGTGTTTGCCGAATTGCGCGGTGACGAAAACTGTCATTTCCTCGCCGACCGGCAGGGCAATGCTTTCTCTCCGAACGGTGACGGAACCTACGAGGTCGTCGACGCCGAGACGTATGCCGCCAAACTCCTCAGTGCGGATGATGAGATAGAATGGAAATCGAATGCCCGCAGGAAGGCCGCTTCCGCCAATGGCAAAAAGAAGGCGTCGGGTATTCCTACGGATTTGTCCGTGTATAAAGGAACCAAGAAAGGTCTGGTACTGCTCGTTCAATACGCTGACGTTTCTTTTGACACGCAAATTTACCAGGACCGCGGCTATTCGTCATTGGTGGACATGTATAAGGACATTGTCAACGGCGACAACTTCCAGGAATCGCCGTTCATCGGCAGTGTGCGCGATTATTTCCGCGACCAGAGTCATGGGCAGTTTATCCTCGACTTCGATGTGGTCGGCCCGATTACGCTCGACAAAATAAGGTCTTACTACGGCGGTAACCTTTATACGAGAAGCGGTGGCGGCGGTCATGGAAGCGGCAGCACCAGTTCTTATACCGAAGTGGATAACGCCAACGACCCTCATGCCGGATACATGGTTTATGAAGCCGTAAAGAAAGCGTATGATGAATTCGATGTCGACTTCTCTACATACGACTGGGACGGTGACGGCGAATGTGAGTTCGTCTATGTGATTTATGCCGGACAGGGCGAAGCCGACGGCGGTGACGAGTGGACGGTATGGCCGCATAAGTTCACCATTACGTCGGGTGCGTCAAACGAATCATATTACAGTCAAAATGGTACATATTATTATAAGGATGAAGACGGCAATTATAATACATGGAAGAAAGCATCCTTCTCGGCGCCGACCTACAACAGTACGAAGGTTGACACCTACGCCTGTTCCAACGAGTTGGCCACCCTCCAGGAGTACGATTCCAGCAGTTCAAGTTATGTGACCACCGGCACCCAACTCAACGGCATCGGAACCATTTGCCACGAGTTTTCCCATTGTATGGGTTATCCTGACATGTATGATACGGGTTATTCCTACAGCGGTCCGCAGATGGGTGCCTGGGACTTGATGTGCTCCGGCAGTTACAACGGAACGTGGAATGGAGTTGACGGCGGTTATTGCCCTGCCAGTTATACTACCTTCGAGCGCTGGACCGTCGGTTGGGACGGGCCTGTCGTACTTTCCGATCCGACGAAGGTTTCGTTCCTGAAACCTATCGGCGGTACGCCGAACGGCGGTGTCGATGATTACGGCAAGGGCTATGTGGTGTATATGCCCGGCAGTACGGAAGCCAATACGGGAGAGTATTATATCCTGGAAAACCGCCAGTATGCCAACTGGGACAACGGATTGCCCTGGTCGGGCCTGCTGATTTATTATGTCCAGTACGGTTCTTCACTTTGGAGCGCCAACACACTGAATACGCCGTCGTCCGCCGGACACGAGCACATGACGGTGTTCGAGGCTTTCGGTTATGACTATCTCGGCTTGTACAACTTTGACGCATATCCCTGGAAGGTCAGTTATCTGCCGCTGATGTTCAGCAGTTCTTCCTCATTATATGATGAGGATGGTGCGACTATGGCGCAAAACCTGAATGACTATTTCGGCAGTACGTCCGTGACGTCCAGTACGACCTATTCGGATTATGTCGGTTTTTATACTGTGGACAATGATGCGCTTACCAATACGTCAACCCCAAGCGCTTATTATTACGGTTCGTCAGGTCTGACGTCATCGTCTTCTAAGGCCAAGACGCTTTCCGATCATGAGATTTGGAACATCCAGCGCAATGGGGATACCGACCGCACGGTGACGTTCAACTACCGTTATCCGGATGATGACGCGACGCTGGCGCTCGACCAGACCACGGAGACGGAAGAGACGATTGCGGCACAGTATTATAGCGCCATTACGACCAACAAGACAGTGGACGCGGGTTTGTGGAACACCATCTGGCTGCCCTTCGACCTCAACAAGTACGAACTGCGTCAGGTGTTCGGAGACAGTGTCAAGTTGGCCCGCTTCAAGGGTGCCAGCACTTCGGGCAGCACCACGTCGCTGACCTTTGAGGAATGTACGGCCGACGGTCTGTATGCCTACACGCCTTATCTGATCAGCGTGGACGAGAATGTCACAGACGCAGGCGCGTTTGAGAATATGATGGTGGCCAAGGCCAATGCCGACACGGAGGTGGTGCAGACCACGGAAGACGGTTGGAAGATGATAGGTACGAAGACTTATCAGACCCTGGAGAGCGGCAGCATTTTCCTCTACAACAATGAGTACTGGACGTCGAAAGGCGCTTCCAAACTGAAGGCTTACCGTTGTTATTTCCAGCGTCCGGAATCGACGTCGGGCGCCAAGGGCATCAAGTATGCCACGGTGGTGGCCGGCAAGAAGGATACGGCCCTGGAGGACGATTTCGCTTCGCACAAGATCAACCCGGAAGACCCCGCGTCGCCTTACTTTGACCCCAACATGATGCTGGTGGCAGGTGACAACCCCACGGGCATTACGGTGCAGGACATCGTGCGCGAGTCGAAGGCCAACGACGGTCAGGTGTACAACATGAGCGGCCAGCGCGTGGCTTCCGCCGACGCCATGGGTCTCTTGCGCAACGGCATCTACATCGTGAACGGTAAGAAGGTAATTGTCAGGTAAAAAGAAATTGGGAATATGAAAAAGAATAAGAGAGATTATATAGCGCCACGTGCCGGCGTACTGGTACCGGGTCCTCTGATGAGCGACTTCGACCTGAAACAGGGAAGCGGCGAAGTGCCTTCTGAGGGCAACGCCAAAGAATTCGCCGAGGAAGAGGACAGCGGTACGTTCGACCTTGCTTCAGCAAAGATTTACAACGTCTGGGAAGACGCGGATTCTTTGAAGAGTAAGTAAATTATGCATGTTCATTCACCCCGCAGCCTGGCTGCGGGGTTTTTTGTCAAAAAAAACAAAACAATCGGCGGCATTTTACCGTTAATTGCCCGAGATTGCTTACCTTTGTACCTGCAAATGTTTTGCATCCCACAAGAAATGTATACCAAGATGAAAAAGAATTATGTCCGTCCGATGATGACTGCCGTCAGTCCGGGTGATGAACTGATGTACGACCTGGGACCGCACAATTCCGTCGGCGACGATATCCAGTTGTCCAAAGAATTGGAGGACGATGAGGAAGTGAAGAAGGATTCGACGACGCTCATCGTCAGTCCGAAGAGCGTTTGGGACGAATAACCGGTCTCGGACCGAATCATATACAGGGCGTGTGTCAGACGTGACACACGCTTTTTTGATGTGCGGTCAAGGAATGGGGACGGGCAATGACAACAAAAAACCAGCCTTTCGGCTGGTTAATGTTGCGGAGGCAGGACTCGAACGTGCGACCTCCAGGTTATGAGCCTGGCGAGCTACCAACTGCTCCACTCCGCGATGTAAATCAGAATCCTTATCGGATTTGCGGTGCAAAGATACTACATTTTAGGTATTTCACCAAAAATAAATATGATTTTTTTGGAAATATCAAAGAAATACTCTATTTTTGCACACAGTTATATGTATGTGCAAAATAACTTTCAAGGAGGAATGACAGCGTATGTCAATATCTAAAACAAGACAAACTTTGGTGGATGTCGCCCGTCAGCTCTTCGCCAAGAACGGCATAGAAAACACGACGATGAACGATATCGCCGTGGCCTCGGGCAAGGGCCGTCGCACGCTTTACACTTACTTTAAAAGCAAGGAAGACGTCTACTATGCGGTCATCGAGGGAGAACTTGAGCGGCTGTCCGACAAACTGGACGAGGTGGCCAACAAGAAAATCCGTCCGGTGGACAAAATCATGGAACTCATCTACATGCACCTGAGCATGATTAAGGAGACGGTGGTGAGGAACGGCAACTTGCGCGCCGAGTTTTTCCGCAACATCTGGATGGTGGAAAAAGTAAGAAAAAATTTCGATGAAGACGAGATTGAACTTTTCCGCAAGGTGTACGAGGAAGGCAAGGCCGAGGGCGAGTTTGACATCGACAGCGTCGACCTGGTGGCCGACATCACCCACTATTGTATCAAGGGTCTGGAAGTGCCTTATATCTACGGCCGTTTGGGCCATGGCATGACGGAGGAGGCCAGTAAACCGCTGGTGGCCAAGGTGGTGTACGGCGCCTTGGGCAAGTTGTCGCCCAAACAGTGACGCCGTCCCGTGGCACCTCGCCCGATGAGGTGCCCGTTTGTAAGAAATTTTCTTAAACCAATAAATCAATAAGACAATGAAATTATTAGCAGGTAAAACGGCACTCATTACCGGTGCCGCCCGTGGCATTGGAAAGGCCATCGCACTGAAATTTGCCGAGGAAGGCGCCAATGTGGCTTTCACCGACTTGGTCATCGACGAGAACGGTCAGGCTACGGAGGCTGAAATCGCCGCCAAAGGCGTGAAGGCCAAGGGCTACGCCAGTAATGCGGCCGACTTCGCCCAGACCGAGGAGGTCGTCAAACAGGTGAAGGAGGAGTTTGGCAGCATCGACATTCTCGTCAACAATGCCGGTATCACGAAAGACGGTCTGATGCTCCGCATGACGGAAGCCCAGTGGGACGCCGTGATTGCGGTCAACCTGAAGAGTGCGTTCAACTTCATCCACGCCTGTGTGCCCGTGATGATGCGCCAGCGTGGCGGCAGCATCATCAACATGGCCAGTGTGGTGGGCGTGCACGGCAATGCCGGTCAGGCCAACTATGCCGCATCCAAGGCCGGTCTGATAGCCCTGGCCAAGAGTATCGGTCAGGAGATGGGGCCGAAGGGCATCCGCGCCAACGCCATCGCTCCCGGATTCATTGATACGGCCATGACGCAGGCCCTGCCCGAGGACATCCGCAAGGAATGGATCGGCAAGATTCCTCTCCGTCGCGGCGGTACGGTGGAAGACATCGCCAACGTGGCCACGTTCCTGGCATCGGACATGTCCGGTTATGTGAGCGGTCAGGTGATTCAGGTCGACGGCGGTATGAACATGTAATACCGGATGCAAGTCATTTACGAAGACAATCATCTCATCATCGTCTCCAAGCAAAGTGGGGAAATCGTGCAAGGCGACAAGACGGGCGACCGTCCGCTTTCGGAGACGGTGAAAGACTATATCAAGGAGAAGTACCACAAACCGGGGAACGTGTTCCTCGGTGTGGTGCATCGCCTGGACCGTCCCGTCTCGGGGGCGGTGGTGATGGCGCGTACTTCCAAGGCGCTCAGCCGGCTCAACGAAATGTTCCGAAAGGGCGAGGTGCACAAGACGTATTGGGCCATTACCGAAAATTGTCCTGCAGAGCCGGAGGGCACGCTGACCCATTGGCTTGTCAGGAACGAGAAACAAAACAAGAGTTATGCGTACGACCATGAGGTGGCCCGCTCCAAAAAGGCCGTCCTTTCTTATCGCCTGATAGGGAAGAGCGACCGTTTTTTCTTGTTGGAGGTGCGTCTCATGACCGGCCGTCACCACCAGATCCGTTGCCAGTTGGCCCATGCGGGATGTCCCATCCGCGGCGACTTGAAATACGGTGCCCGTCGCAGTAATCCCGACGGCAGTATTTCCCTTCATTCCCGCCATGTGGAGTTTGTCCACCCCGTTTCCAAACAGTTGATTTCCGTTACGGCTCCCGTACCGGACGAGAAGGTTTGGAAGGTTTTTGAGGGTTGAATATTTTATCCTTTTTCCTCAATACCAAAAAAACAGTCTTTTTCTTGGAATTACTTTTGTCATTCATTATCTTTGCAGTCAGTTAAAATAGAAAAGTATTATGACAACAAATACATCCTCATACGAAAAATCATTACAAGATTTAGAAACGGGCAGAGTGTATAAATACGATAGTCTGAACGATCTTGTTAATGAAATAGAAGAAGATGAAGCCTAAGTGCGAATTACAGGTTGCTGTTTATTCAGAAAATAAAGAGAAATTACCGAGACCTGAAAAATGGGGCTTCTTAAAAAACTTGGCATAGCCGCAGCCATACCCGTTTCGCTCGTTGCCCTCGCAGGAGCGTTGCTGTATTTCCCGCCGGTGCAAAACTGGGCGGCGAAGAAGGCGGCGGCCTACGCCTCGGAGAAGACCGGCATGGAAATCTCCGTGGATAAGGTCAGATTGGAATTTCCCTTGAAACTGGGCATGGAGGGCGTGAAGGTCATCCAGCCCAATGATTCCCTCGAAGGCGTGAAAGACACCATTGCCGATATCGGCAAGGTGGTGGCCGACGTCGACCTGCTTCCCCTGTTGAAGAAGCAGGTGAATGTCAACCGGCTGGAACTGAATGACGCCAAATTCAATACCAAGGATTTCATTCCCGCCGCCAAAGTGAAAGGCGACGTGGGCAAGTTGACCGTCAGGAGCAGGGGCATTGACCTGAAGAACAATCAGGTGAAAGTGGACGACTTGCAACTCGAAGACGCGCGTCTGGACGTGGCACTGAACGATTCCGTGCCTGAAGATACGACCGAAAGCGAGAACCATTGGAAAATCGCCGCCGACAACGTGCAGGTGAAAAACAGCGACGTGGCGGTGAAGATGCCCGGCGGCAAGCAACAGGTGAAGGCTCACCTGGGCGACGCGAAAGTGTCGGGCGGCAAGTTTGACCTGGAAAACGGCGTCTACAAGGCCGACAGCGTCACGCTCGACGACAGTGCCCTGAAATACGACGACGCCCATGCGCCGCCTGCAGGCGGACTGGATACCGGTCACATCGACGCCAAGGACATTCACCTGAAGGCGGACGACGTGTCGTATGACGGCACTCAACTGGATGTCAAGGTGAAGGAGGGCGCCCTCAAGGAGAAGAGCGGTCTTGAGGTGAAAGAACTCTCAGGCAGTGTGTCCGTGGACTCCGCCAAGGTGAGCGTGCCCGACCTGCACCTGAAGACGTCGGAATCCTCTGTCGACGGCAGCGTGACGATGGACAAGAACATGTTTGACGACAAGAATCCGGGTAAGATGAACGCCACCGTCCATGCCTCTTTGGGCAAACAGGACGTGATGCGCGTGGCTCCCGGACTGCCGGCCAAGACCAGGAAAAACTGGCCCAACTGTCCCATGCGGGCAGACGGCAGCGTGAACGGCAATCTGAAACAGCTCAACCTGAAGGACATGCAGGTGAAATTGCCGACGGCTCTCGACGCCAAGGTATCCGGCAGCGTGTCCAATCTCGATGATACCGACCGTCTGAAAACCGACCTGTCGGTCGACGCCAAGACCCGCAACAGTGACTTCGTGGAGAGTTTTCTGCCCGACGACGTGAGCAAACAGGTGAAAATCCCCGACAACACGTCTGTCAAGGGTCATCTGAAGACTGACGGTTCCCGCGTCAACGCCGACATGGACGTGGCCCAGGGTGGCGGAAAGGCCAAGGTGAAGGTCGACATGGACACAGCCTCTGAACAATACAAGGCCGACGTCGACGCCGACCGCTTCCCCGTGCAGAAATTCCTGCCCGGACAGGGACTCAGTCCGCTCACAGGCAAGGTGAAGGCCGAAGGCAAGGGCTTCGACTTCTCCTCGCCCAAGACCCGGCTCCAGGCCGACGCCGACATCAAGAACTTCCGTTACGGCGATTACGACCTTTCCGGAATGAAGGTCAAGGCCCGCGTCAAGGACGGACTGGCGAAAGTGGACGCCACAAGCGACGGTTCGTCACTCGGCGGCGACCTTCACCTCACCGCCCGTCTCGACGCTCCCGGCATGAATGCCGAACTGACGTCGTGCATGAGTCATGTGGACCTCTACAAACTCAAGGTGACCGACGAACCCTTCGACATCAGTTTCTGCGGCCACGTCAGGGTGAGGTCGGACGGCAAGGACTTCTACCTGGTGGACGGTCACATGACCGACATCAAGGCCTGTAACAGAGGAGAGTATTTCTATCCCGAGGACATCGACCTGGATATCCTGACCGACAAGGACACCACGCACGCCATCGTCGACTGCGGCGACTTCCACCTCAATGCCGATGCCCGCGAAGGCTACAAGACACTCTTGAACGCGGGCCATGCGCTTGCCGCCGAACTGCAGGAGCAAATCAAGAAGAAAACCATCGACCAGACCCGTCTGAGGGCCCAACTGCCTGACGCCCGCGTTTCGCTTGTTTCCGGCCGGCAAAACTTCGTGGTGAGGATGCTCGACCGCATGGGCTACGGCGTGAAGTCGGTCGACTGCGAGATGACGTCCTCGCCTTTGCTGGGCCTGAACGGTACGCTCTGTCTCGACTCCGTGACGGTGGACAGTATCCTGCTCGACACCGTCAACCTGACCGTGGTGTCGGACGAGGAACTGACGAAATACAGCGGACAAATCCGCAACAATGAGAAAAATCCGTATGTCTTCAACGCCCTGTTCGACGGACAGGTGGAACCGGACGGCACCCGCCTGAAGGCGCGCCTGTATGACGCTCACGGCCAACTGGGCGTGGCGCTGGGTCTGGAGGCTAAGGTGGATGCCGAGCACCTCACGATACATTCCTTCGGCGACGACCCGATATTGGGCTATAAGACCTTCCACGTGAACGATGACAATTACATCATCCTGAGCAAGGGCAACCGCGTCTCGGCCGACGTCGTCCTGAAGGCCGACGACGGTACGGGCGTGCAAATCTACACCAACGACGACAACGAGGAGGCGCTGCAGGACCTGACCGTGAGTCTTCACCGGTTTGACCTGGAGAAGGTGCTCTCAGTCTTGCCCTATACGCCCTCCGTGGCCGGTGTCCTCAACGGCGACTACCATGTCATCCAGACCGACCGGCAGTTGACCGTGTCCTCCGACATGTCGGTCAAGGACCTGGTCTACGAGCATTGTCCGATGGGCAATCTCGGAACGGAATTCGTCTATATCCCGCAGAGCGACGGCACCCACTATGTGGACGGCGTGATCTACCAGGACGAGACGGAGGTGGGTACGCTCAAGGGCACCTACCGGTCGAAAGACGACGGATATCTGGACGCCACCTTCTCGATGAAGCGCTTCCCCCTGCAGGTCATCAACGGATTCGTGCCCGACCAGATCGTGGGTCTTCGCGGTACGGGTGAAGGCGACCTGACGGTGAAGGGACCGCTCTCCCGACCCGTCGTCAACGGTGAGGTGTATCTCGACTCGTCCTATCTGGTGAGTGTGCCCTACGGTGTGGAGATGCGTTTCGCCAACGACCCCGTGCGCATCCAGAATAGTCGTCTGCTGTTTGAGAACTTTGAGATGTTCGCCAACAATGACAGTCCGCTCGACGTACAGGGCTACCTGGACTTCTCCGACCTGGACCGCATGCGGATGAACGTCAGGATGCGGGCGCGGAACTTCCTCCTCATCGACGCCGAGGAGAATCCCCGTTCGGAAGCCTACGGCAAGGCTTACGTCAACTTCTTCGGACAGATGCAGGGACCGCTCGACAACCTCCGGATGCAGGGCAAACTGGACGTGCTCGGCGCCACCGACATGACCTACGTGCTGCGCGACTCGCCGCTTTCCAATGATAACCAACTGGACGGTTTGGTGGAATTCGTCAATTTCCGGGACACGACCAGGGCGATGGTCAGACGGCCCCAACCCGCGGGATTCAACATGGACCTGAGCATCAGCGTGGACGAGAACGCCCACATCTTCTGTGCGCTCAATCAGGAGCACTCCAACTTCATCGACCTGATGGGAGGAGGCGACTTGCGCATGCAGTATGACAACGTGGACAACCTCCGTCTGACGGGCAAGTACACGCTCAACAACGGCGAGATGAAATACGCCCTGCCGATCATTCCGCTCAAGACGTTCACCATCCAGGACGGCAGTTATATCGAGTTTACCGGCGACGCGATGAATCCGACGCTCCACATCACCGCCACCGAGCAGAACAAGGCCGTGGTGACCAACGACAACGAGGCCGACCGCACCGTGACGTTCACCTGCGGCGTCCAGTTGACCAAGACCCTGCAGGACATGGGTCTGCAGTTCATCATCGACGCGCCCGACGACATCGCCGTACAGAGCGAACTCCAGTCGATGGGTGCCGAGGAACGGGGCAAAATCGCCGTCACCATGCTCACCACGGGCATGTACCTCGCATCGGGCAATACGAGTGCGTTTACGCTCAACAGTGCCCTGAGCGCCTTCCTCAACAATCAGATCAACACCCTGTCGGGCAATGCCTTACGCACGCTTGACTTGAGTTTCGGTATGGACAATACCACCTCTGCCTCGGGCGCGCTCCACACCGACTATTCCTTCAAGTTCTCCAAGCGGTTCTGGAACAACCGCCTGCGCATCGTCATCGGCGGCAAGGTGTCGTCGGGTGCCGAAATCGAGAACCAGAACAATACGTTCTTCGACAACGTGAGTTTTGAATACCGCCTGAGCGACACGTCCAACAAGTACCTCAAACTGTTCTACGAGCACGACTCCTACGACTGGCTCGAAGGTATGGTGGGCGAGTTTGGAGGCGGTTTCATGTGGAAGCGCAAACTCCAGCACTTCCGCGACATCTTCCGCCTGAAGAGCGACAAGCGGCAGGACACGCCGCCCGAGGCGCCTGCCGATTCCCTGCGGCATGAAGGTCTGCCGGCGATGCCCGACGAGGCGTCGCCCGCCGACACGCTGCGCGTCAATCCATCCAATCCAGAGACCCATGAAGACAATCCGTAATCCTTATATCCTGCTGCTTCTCGCCGCCGTCATGGCGCTGTGGGGCTGTTCGTCGACCAAGGGCGTGCCCGACGGCGACCGCCTCTATATCGGTATGAAGAAAATCGATTACCGGAACTACGAGAAGAACGACCATTTCACCACCACGCAGGAAGAATTGGAAGCCGCTCTGGCCACCGCGCCCAACGGCGCCCTCTTCGGCAGTTCGTACCACCGCACGCCGTTTCCTTACGGACTGTGGATATGGAACGCCTTTTCCGACAAAGACTCCCGGTTGAGCAAGTGGATTACCAAGTCGTTCGGCAAGAAACCGGTGCTCATGTCGTGGGTCAATCCGGAGTTGCGCGCCAGTGTGGGCAAGGAGGTGCTCCGCGCCAACGGTTATTTCCGCGGACAGGTGGATTACGAAGTCATCGACCAGAAGAATCCTAAAGAGGCGAAGATAGCCTATACGGCCACGATGAACCACCTCTTCACCATCGACTCCCTGCAATACCTGAATTTTCCGCCCGAGGCCGACAGTCTGATTGCGGCCACGAAGGATGAGGCCAGGATTCACGACGGCGACGCCTTCTCGGTCTCCGCCCTGGAGTCGGAGCGCAGCAGGATTACCCGTCTGTTGCGCAACAACGGCTATTATTATTACCAGACCGACTACGCCTTTTACCTGGCCGATACGGTCAACGTTCCCGGCAAGGTGCTGCTTCACTTCCAGATGGCCGACTCGCTGCCCTCCACGGCCACGCGCAAGTGGTATATCGGCAAGGTGGACATCAACATGCGCCGGCAGATGCGCGAGCAACTCGACAATGCTTACCGGCGGCGCGACATGACGATACATTTCGCGGGCAGAAAACCCCGCATGCGCTCGCGCGTCATCGTGAAAGACCTGAAACTGCGGCCCAAGAAACTGTACAACTATGACGACTACCTGGAGTCGGTCAGCAAACTCACGGCCAATGAGGTATTCTCGATGGTCGATTTCAAGTTTACACCCCGCGACACCGCCGCCTGGTGCGACACGCTCGACCTGACGCTCGACTGCGTGTTCGACAAGCCCTACGACTTCTACATCGAGACCAATGTCATCGGCAAGACCACCGGTATGGTGGGACCCGGCGCCGTCATCGGTTTCACCAAGCGCAACGCCTTCAGGGGAGGAGAGAAACTGGACGTCAATCTCTACGGTTCTTACGCCTGGCAGACGGGTCACAAGGACGAAGGCACCGACACGCGTTTCCATTCTTACGAATACGGCCTGAACGCCTCGCTCGAACTGCCCCGCCTGCTGTTGCCGTTCAAGTGGCGCCGCCGCTGGTACACCACGCCGAGTACGGTGATGAAAGTCTCTTCGGGTACGGTCAACCGCTCCCAATACTTCAAGCGGCACATCGTGTCGGGCGAACTGACCTACAAGTTTCAGCCCAACGCCGTGTCGCAACACGAGTTCAGTCCGCTCATCCTGCAGTATGAGTACATGCAGCGCCAGACCGATGCCTTCCTGGAAATCCTGGAGCGCAGTCCCTATCTGCAAATCTCCATGGCCGACCAGTTTGTCCCCAAGATGCGCTACAGCTACACCTATTCCTCGCCCGTCACGTGCCTGAATCCCATTTACTGGCGCACCACGGTCAGTGAGGCGTCCAACCTGCTCTCGCTCGGTTATGTCATAGCGGGAGAGAAGTGGAGCGAGAAAGGCAAGACGATGTTCAAGAACCCCTACGCGCAATTCTTCAAGATAGAGACACAATTCCGCAAGATGTGGCAGGTGGGCGACCACTCCTCGCTCGTGGCCTTCGCCGACGCCGGCATCATGTGGTCTTACGGCAACGCCCTGCAGGCGCCCTACAGTGAACAGTTTTACGTGGGCGGCGCCAACAGTATCCGCGCCTTCAACGTGCGCAGCATCGGTCCCGGTTCGTATTACACCACCGACCGTCAGGCGTCGTACCTCGACCAGACGGGCGACCTGAAAATCCAGTTCAACCTTGAGTACCGTCCGCGCCTGTTCGGCAATCTCTACGGAGCGGTGTTCCTCGATGCGGGCAATGTCTGGGCGCTCCGCGACGACGGTTATCGGGAGGGTTCCCAACTGCAGATGAAAAACTTCCTCAAGGAGATGGCGCTTGGTACGGGCGTCGGCATCCGCTACGACCTCGACTATTTCGTCATCCGCCTCGACTGGGGTATCGCGCTCCATGTGCCCTACAAGGACGGCTTCTACAATATCTCAGGTTTCAAGGAGGGTCAGAGTCTCCACTTCGCGATAGGGTATCCGTTCTAAGTTGAGAGTTATTTCACCTCGCAAGAGGTGCAGTCCGAGCGTAGCGAGGACTTGGTAACCGGGCGTGCTTGCCGCAAGGCGCACGCTCGGAGGATGCCGCACCACACTCCCGACCCCAGCGGGGTCGACTGTCCGTCTCCCGAGGAGTTGTTGCTCCACAAAAATTGCATTTTATCAGCAGTGAAAAGTATAATTTTTGTTGATTTATCAGCAGTGACGCTCTCTGTTTTTACCGCTTAAGCGGAATTTTTGCATTTCATGCGTTGATAAAAGTTAAAACGGAGATTTACCGCACCCTGGGAGTAGGAAAATTCCGAATTTTATTTTTACTTTGTAGGACCGTTGTACGGATACAAGACACGATGAGAAACGGGTACGCGCCATTATTGCTGATTGTGCTTCTCCTGTCGGCCTGCGGGAAAAGAAGCAGTCTGGACGAAGCGGTCTATCAGACCGTTACGGATTCCGTCGACCGTTTTTCTCCCCAGGCCAAGGCAATGATACTCTCTCATCTCGACGAGGCCCGTGACAGCGACGCCTGTTACGCCTGGTTGTCACTGCTGGGCAAGTATTATTTCCTCACCGGCCATGACTCCGCCGAAATCCTTTCCGACAGCGTGATACGCTACGTCCGCCACGCCAAGCAACCCACGCCGCGCTTGAAGCGGTGCGAGTCGCTCGCCTGGCAGTTCAAGGCCGCGCGCATGCAGCGGGCATGCGCTCCGGCCGACAGTATCATACCGCTTTTCATCAATGGTTACAACGCCCTGAAGGAGAGCGGCTGCCTGACCTTCCTGCCGTGGCAAAGCGCCAACATCGGCTACAATTACTTCATGGCCGGCCGCATACCGGAGGCCTCGACATGGCTGCACCGCGCTTTTTACCTGGCCGACTCGCTCCATTCGTCGCCGTCGATGACCGCCCCAATTCACAGTATGATGGGCACGCTCTACACGCAGACAGGCGACATGAAGGCGGCCGGACATGAGTACCGGAAGGCCTACGCCCTGTGCGACAGCATGGCGCTGAGAGACCGCATCAACTTCTTCATCAATTATTCCGTCTTCCTGGACGAGGAGAAGCGCTATCAGGACATCATCCGGCATCTTGGCCGGCTCCGTACCGTCCTGGAGGAAAACGACCTGACGGAAAGTCTGGAGAGCCATTTCGCCAACATGAACCTGGCCGGCGCGTACGTACAGACCGACAGTCTGGACAAGGCCGCCGCCCTGCTCGACATGGACTCGGCGTTCCAGGCCGCCGGCAATCAGGAAGGCCTCTACAATCTGCGTTCCATCCGCATGCAGATAGCCTTGAAGAAGGGCGACATGGCTGCGATGGACCGCCTTGTCGCCACGGATACGCTTGGTGACGTCATGCCGTATCAGCACTGTTCGCGTGCCGGAATCATGACGGAATATTACCGGAGGAAAGGCGATTACAGGCGGGCTTACGAACTGCAGGAGTGGTTGAACCGCTATCAGGATTCCGTCGCCAAGGCCACCACCGACATCCGCATCGAGGAGATGGCCACCCGTTTCCAGAGCGACACGCTCGCCTTGCACCACCAGTTGCTCAAGGCCGAGAAAAAGCGCACCGAGAGCAGGATGCGCACGGGTATCATCGTGCTGCTGGCCCTCGTGGTCATCACGGCCCTGGCCCTTCTCGTCAAGAGTCTCCGGTGGCGCAAGCGCAGTCTGCAGGACGAGATGACCAACATGCGGCTGCGGCTGGACCGTGCCCGCAGCAGCATTTCCCCGCATTTCATCTTCAATGTCCTCAGTCGTGAGGCGGAACAGGCCGACGAGGAGAAACAGTCGCGCCTGATGCGACTGGCCTCGCTCATCAACCAAAACCTGGACGTGGCGCGCAAGTCGCTCGTTACGCTGGAGGAAGAACTCTCCTTCGTCGACGATTACGTGGAAGTGGAACGGAGCATCATTCCCGGCGGCATCATCTATGAGAAGGACATCGAGGATGAGGCATTGCTCCAGACCGCGAAAGTACCGTCGATGTTCGTACAGATACTGGTGGAGAACGCCATCAAGCACGGCCTCAAAAACCTGTCCGGCGAGAAGCGCCTGCGGGTGAAGGCGTCCCGTCAGGAAGGCGGCGTCACCGTCACCGTGGAGGACAACGGACAGGGATTTGACATACGCAAGAGCACCCAGATGGCCTCCGGCAGAATGGGACTGTCCATCATCCGCAATTCCATCGCCGTATACAACCGCCACAGGAAGAGCAACAAACTGTCGCTCGACATCACCAACCTGCACGACTCTGCCGGCCGCGTCACCGGATGCCGCTCGTGCCTGTCATTGCCCGAAGACCTGGAGGACCTGTCATGCTCCTGAAAGCCATCATCATAGACGACAACGTACTGGCCCGCACCCTGCTGGCCCGCCGCATCCGCCAAGACTACGCCGATGTGATGGAAGTGGTGGGGCAGACCTCGACGGCGGCAGATGCCTGCCTGCTCATCCGCAAGCACCAGCCCGACGTGATGTTCCTCGACGTCGAACTGCCCGACCGTTCCGGTATCGACCTGCTCAATTCGCTCCGCAGGGGCGTATCGCTCGTGTGCCGTACCGTCATCTATACGGCGCATCCCCAATACCTCATCGACGCCCTCCGCGCCTCCGCGTTCGACTTTCTTCACAAACCTATTGACGACGGTGAACTGGAACAGGTGGTCCGCCGACTGGTCAGCGAGACGGCCGACCCGTCACGTCCGGCGCGTGACGGACACGACATACAGGACCTCCTGGCACCCGGCGCCAACATCCTCCGGCTCAACGACGTGTGCCTGTTTCGCGTCCTGCCCGAAGGCCGCTGCTGGGAAGCCGTCACCGGATTGCCCACGGCCGTGCGCATCAAACAGGGATTCAATGCCGACGACATCCTCCGCCTGGGGCCGCAGTTTGTCCGCATTTCCCGCGACCGCATCGTCAACATCAGTTATGTGCAGGAAATCCGCGACGGCCGCTGCTTCTTTTTTCCGCCCTTCCGTCACGTCACCGACGCCACCGTCTCCCGCCGCTTCCTGAAAGGTTTTACGGAAGCGCTGCTGAGGAGGTGAATTTTTCAGTCTTGTTTGCGTTGCAATTCCATGACGACTTCATCCACGATATACAAATCGCTCATCAAGTAGAGTAGGGACTTCTCGTCGTGCAGGAGTTGACAAGTGTTGCTTCTATAAAATATGTCGAAAGCCGTTTCAGGTGAAACGTCCAGTCTTTCGGCCAATTTCGCACAAATCCGTCCGATTTTCGTTGACAATTGAGTATCTCGTAACATGGTGTTAATGTTTAGCCAATTCGTTCAAAGTTTCTGCAGACTTAAAATACAAACACTCCTCAACGAGACGTTGCGACAAGATACAAATCTGATTGTTAGGTTGATGCTCCGACAAGCGTTTAAGTGCAAAGTCAGCCGGAATGTCACCGTTAAGATAATCTTCAATGGTATTGATGATCCGGTCATCGGCTACACCGCCTTCAATATAATCGTAATCCTTCCAAGGCTCTTCACCTTTTCGACTTGAAATAATGAAGTCCAGCCATTCAAGGTTATACTCCTTAAAAATGAGGGAACGGTATGATGCTGGAATATCTTCCAGAATATACACGTTAAGATATTGAGGCAACCCTTTGTTGACTGCTCTCGTCGCCCAGTGCTCTGCCTGTTCCCGTATGCCTGTAACGTAGAATCCGTTTCCGAAATCAAGATTCTTCCTGCCGACAGAAACCAAGGGCCTTTCGACAATGCAGGTAGCGCCATGAAAAACTGTTTTCCCCATAATCAAGCGATTTCCTGTTGTTTCTCAATCCGGTTAACGGCATTCAGGATGTCATCGGTGACATACTCCAGACTTTGGGTGTGCAGCGGGTCGAAATTTGTCGTCAATTCATGCAGAATGCCCGTTCGCCGAAGCCGTTCATACATATCCCTATAACTGCAACCGGCCCGTTTGGCCGTCGCTTCGATACAGAGCGACGCGAATCCCAACATCAGTTCTGTGTCTGTCAACCTGTTAACCGTTGTCGTTACCATATATTATTTGGCTATTGTTTCTACTTTGGTGCAAATATAATACTTTTTATTGATTTTGGTAAATTTGTTGATGAAATTTACGTTGTTGCCCCTCTCATACGTAGTGAGTTTGACCTAGCGAAATCCCTCCTGCAGTAGCCGGCGTGGTAGTGGGATAGTCCCCTCCTTTCGAAGGAGGGGTGGCGGAGCCGGGGTGGTTGAATAACTCTCGCCAGCTTTGCTGCCGCAAGAATGGCTGCGCCTCAGCAAAATAATAGTAAACTTTTTTCTGCCCTCGGCTTGCACATTCTCTCAACTCTCAACTCCCGGAAATTACCGCTTAAGCGGAATTTTTGCATTTCATGAGTGAGAAAAAGTTAAAGTCGGAAATTCGTCGGTTTTTCAGTCGACACGAACTCTGATTTTTGCTAATTTTGAGCAGAAACCAACCGATTCCGGTGAGTATGCGCCTATTGATGAACCAATCTAAATACTACATAAAATCTGAATTGATATAGAACATTTCAATTTTACCTAACACGATATGCCAAAAATATATTTTCATTCGAGGGATGAACTAACCGTAATCAATACCGATTTACTTGCTGCTGCAGTTGCAGACGGCAATTACACAAAGATTGCCTATATAACAAAGAAAGAATTTACTGTGACTATAGGTATTTCCAAAGTAGAAAACCATATAAAAGAGTCGACAGACAAAGAACACAAATTTGTCCGTTTGGGACGAAGTGTAATTGTAAATCATTCTTTTTTGCAGAAGATTGATATGCAAAAACAGATAATTGTACTATCCGACGGTTCTACAAATGAACTAAGGGTGAAAGTTCCAAAAACGATACTTAAACCGTATAAAGAAGCAATTGAACGTAGTATTAAAAAACCAGTGTAAATCATGAAAGAATTAATAATTGGAAGTGGCGGACAACAACCGTTTGGCATAAAGCAGAGTGGCGTGAGTAACCATCACGCCAAACTGACTATAGATGATCAGGGACAATGGATATTGGAAGATCTTAATTCTACTAATGGTACATTTGTACGTGATGACAATGGGGATATGAGGCGAATCTCCAAATCAGCGATAACGCCGATGACATTTATTTGCCTGGGGCCGGATAATGCTAATGGATGTAGCTTTTATGCCAAGCAATTGGAAAAACAATCGAACTTTACAGAGGAGTTTCTTTATATTCAGAAGATTGTGGAGAACTTCTCACAAAAGATGGAAAAGATTGACAGAAAGAGCGAACTCATACGCAAAAGTGTTGCTGTTGTCTCAATAATTGCTTTTTTCATGTCTTTTACCTTGGAACCGAGTAAGGCCATCACAGCGATGCGTTTCAGTTCGGCATTCTCAGCCCTTGTGTCATTGCTTTTCAATATGAATAAAGCAAAGAAAGCCGTGCAGAGTAAACGTGAAAAGTATCTTTCATGTCCAAATCCTCATTGCTCAAACAAACTTTCAACAAAGGATGTGCAAAATATGCAATGTCCCAAATGTAAAGCTCATTAATAACTAAAAACTATACTATATGAAAAGAATCGTATTAATCATCACTGCATTATTTTTAATGCTTGGTGTTCAGGCTCAAAAGACGTACGTCACACTTGTGGGCATCTCTAATTATGGCGGCCCGGAAGATGCCAATCTATACAACACGACCAATGATGTGAAAAAGATGAAAGCTATTTTTGAGAAACAGGGAGCCATGGTGGGTGCTATTACAAGTCGGTATGCCACGACAGAGAACATTAATAAAAGGTTGGATGCTCTGGTTAAGGTAGCCGGTCCCGATGACAAAATTATATTTTTCTTTTCCGGGCATGGTACAACCGGCGGTTTTATCACTTATGGACTTCACCTCTTTACCTATACAGAATTGTACAAAAAACTGTCCCAATCGAAGGCAAAAAGTATAGTGTGTATATTTGATGCTTGCGGTTCGGGCAGTGTTCAGGGAACATTTGCACAAAATTATGATTGGTTTAAGGAAAACCGTAATATAGCATTCATGATGGGTTGTAGAGCTGATGAGTATTCCTACGAAAATCAATGGGTAGGTCAAGGTTTTTTTACCAAGGCGTTGTCTAAAGGATTGAGAGGACTGGCCGATGCTAATGGCGACAAGAAGGTAACTCTCGAGGAATTGTTTAAGTATGTCTATACGGACGTCGTAAAACGTTCAAAGGATGCTGAAGCCACGGGATTAAAAGTGCAACATCCACAGTATATAGGCTCCAGGTCAATGCTCTCAACAGTCATAACGAAATGGTAGAATAACCCTAATACTAAAATGAACACGTAAATTGCAAAGTTCGTCAACAAACCCCGAAGGTTCGTCCAAAATGGAACGATTTATTTGAAAAACGATTATTCCGACATTAACTTTGCATCGTGATTAATAACAATTTAAACCAACGAATTATGGAAACAAAGAAAATTTTCAACCAGGAAGGCAATGTAAAAAAAGGTGGTAAGAATACTACACAAACCATTTTGACTGCAGGAGGCGTAGTTGCAGCGGGAGCAGCCGGTTATGCCGCTGCCTATGCAACTAATAAGGAGGAAGAGAAGAAAGAAAAACCCGAAGAGAACAAAGAAGAAGATCCTGAGAAAGAAAAAATCGAGAAAGAAGAAAAACAGCCTCAGGAGAATCATGAAGAGAAACCAACGGCTCATCAGGAACAAAACGGTAATAACATTACCGAACCTCAACCGATTGCGCATGAGAACAATCAGAATACGAATGTGACTGATACCCCGAACAATAATGGCGGAAACAACGTTGCTGAAAATAATATTGGCGAACACGAACCGACTCCTGATGAGGTGGCTGAGCAACTTCTGGCCCAGAACCTGATAGACCAGGATGATCCGAATGTACCGGATATGATAGCAATGGACGGTTTTATCACCACTTATGACAGTGAGGGTAACGAGGTGATGGCAGCTAATGTTCATACTCCAGACGGTGGCAACTTTGTTCTTTCGGATGCAGACGGGGATGGTATTTTCGAGAGTGTATTTGATACCAACGGTAATTATGTTGCCGCAGCCCAAGGAAATCTGACACACAGTGATCTTGAAGATATGCTGGACAATAGCGGAGGATACCTTGCCATTACGACACCAGAAACTCCGGTTGATGATTCTGAACTGATTGCCGACCTTATTGTAACTGATGATACAGTCAATAACGACGCGAATGATGAACTCGATGATATTGATATGATTGCGGGAATCCTTGCACAACTCACGGATGACAGCAATGGTGAAACCAGTAACAGTGAAACCGCAAACGATATCGCTGAAAACAATATTACTGAAGATACTGACAGCGATACAGATAATGAAGAAGGTTATATCACCGACGAGGAATTGGCGCAAAATATAACTGATGATTACGATGATGTCGATGAGGAGGCACTTGACCAGGAACTTGATGATGCCATTAATGATTGGCTCGGAGTGGATGATGACGAAGCATAACAATTTTGCCGAATGGAGACTTGTAAAATAAAATGTACAGGATGTGGAAACGAGGTCCTGGTGACAAAGCCAGCCGGTGGAGCAGCCGTGAATGTGGAATGCTCTCATTGTGGACGGAAGATGACAGTTCGTCTCAATCCCAGACAGATAAAACTCAATATGAACAGCGCCATTCCGCAACAAGTTACAAAGAAAGCATCAACGGGGAAAAAATACCCAATGCTGGATAATCCGATTCCTGTTCCAGGTCAAAAAGGCGTTTATGTGTTCAAGCAAAAATTGTCTACGGGTATTCGTTATGGTATATCTTGTCCCGACTGCGGAATAAAAGGGTACATTATTTATAATAATGAAGGATTGAAGAAGTATGTTTGTCATTGTGGTTCTCAATTCCATTTCCAAACGGTAAAACCAAAGGCGGAAAATCGTTCCGCAAAGACCGCCGGGCAGAAACAGCCAAAACAAATTCAGCCTGAAAGACCTCTGCAATCTTCAAAACCAGCGCCTGAGGAGAACCCCAAACAGCAGACAGTAAGGATATCAGCAGCCAATCAAGAGCGTGCAGAACTTACATGGGGCAGTTTTCTCTTCCCAAAACGGTATAAGTTGACAAAAGAACTCTGTACCATTGGGCGAAAAGACAACGAGATAAAATCTGACGTGGAACTGAAGGACGAGTATTGCAGTAGGCGTTCCGTGGCTATTACAACGATTTCCACCGATAGAGGATACCTGTTTAAAATGGAGATACTTTCAGCCGCTAATCCTGTTTTGGTGAATGGTATGGAACATACTGCCGGAGAAAGTCTCTATCTTAACTATGGTGATACGATAACAATGGGTAAAACCACCCTGACATTCCGTCAGGCAAAAAAGTAAAATGATGAATATAACTCTCAACGCGACCCTCTCATTCCATCAGAAAGGGAACATGAATAACCAGGAAGATGCGCGATACCCGGATAGTAATGTCATAGATGCCGGCCAGCGATTTTTTCTCGTTTGCGACGGTGTGGGAGGTAGTGAAGCCGGGGAGGTGGCAAGTCATACGGTATGTGATGCGTTTGCCAACGAACTGTGTGATGTCGATCTTGAACAGACGATGCTGACGCCACAAATCTTCTCCTATCTCCTTGACAATGCCTATGACTCGCTTGAGAAGGTTGCCAAGCATTCGGATATGGCCACGACAATGACGTTCGTCTGCTTTCATCAAGGAGGATGTCTGATGGCTCATGTGGGAGACAGTAGAATCTATCATGTCCGTCCGTCCAAAGGGTTGTTGTATCGTTCCTCAGACCATTCTCTGGTAAACTCGATGGTACATACCGGTATTTTGAGTCCTGACGAAGCAAGTCATCACGAGCAGAGTAACATTATTACAAGGTTTATCGGTCCGACTAAGGACGATGAGGATAGAAGCATGGCAACCGTGAGAGAGACAACCGATATCGAAGCCGGTGATTATATCTTTATGTGTACTGACGGAGTGACAGACAAAACCAGTGACGACGAAATACTCAGTATCATAACGGATATGACACTTGAGGATGATGAGAAAATATTATCTCTAGCCGCAATATCGCAAAATAGCAATGATAACAATACTGGCATGCTCATCTCTGTGGCTTCTGTTAAAGACGATGAACTCAACGATGACGATGAACCGGATGTTGTTAATGCCGGTAACACGGTCAGATTGCAAGTGTGTCGTCAGGAGGTCTATGAGGTAGAGTCAGTAAAACCGAAGAAAGGTTTCTTCGGAAGAATAAAAGACAAATTTTGTCTGTAAACAATTAAAATAATAATTTAAATAAAATATCTATGAAACGGATTAGTATTATTTTAGCCATGATTATGGCTTTCACATGCGCCACTACGATGAACGCGCAGAAGAAGACGAACAAAGTATCCAAAATCGCAAAAACGGAGAAGAAAGATACAGTGTCTATTATGACGGCAAGAGCGGAAAAAGGCGATGCCGTTGCACAGAATATCCTTGGAGCATGGTATTATAGCGGTAAGTTCGTAAAGCAAGATTACAAGAAAGCTGCCGAATTGTGGGCAAAAGCTGCAAAAAACAACGAGAATCCGGAAGCTATCGGTAACCTCGCGATGTGCTATCAGACTGGACATGGTGTGACGAAAGACAGTGTCAAGGCAATGGGACTTTATTTGTTGTCGATAAAGAAAGGCAACAAGGACATCATTCTCCAACATGAGAAAATCGTGAAAAATACAGGTAGTTTATTCAGTAGTCGTCTCTTGTCAACCTGCTATACCAAGGGTATCGGTGCAAGCAAAGATATGGAAAAGGCCATTCCCTATCTTGAGCGCATCGCCAAGGCTGGTGATTTGGAGACTGAGACGGACTTGGCAAGATATTATCTGAACAACTCACAGGCCGACAAAGCAGCTCCATTGTTTAAGGATGCAGCGAAGAAGGGAAGCGTTTCTGCACTTTATTTCTATGGTCTTTTGACTCATACAGGAAAAGGTACGAAACAAAATAAGGAAGAAGGTGTGAAGTTGATCCAAAAAGCTGCAGACAAGGGATTCAACGCCGCCAACTATCAACTTGGCAAATTCTATTATACAGGCGACGGTGTGGTCAAAGATTACAATAAGGCCTTCAATTATCTTAAGAAAGGCGCCGTCACCAATAAAGATGCTAAATGGTATTTGTCACAGTGTTACATCAACGGACAAGGTACAAAACAGGATTATTGCTTGGGTACACAATATCTTGCAGATACCTACAGAGCACATGATACACAGACCGCAAAAGCTTTGGAAGGCAACAGTGTGTATAACAACTATTTGAAGGGCCTTAAGAAATATTATGTAGACAACGACTATGCAGGTGCCATTAGTGTATTCCGCGCACTGCAAAAGAAAAATGTTGCTGAGGCATACACAATGGAGGCACTGTGTCTGGGAAGCAACGACTATGCGAATCATAACAGCAAGAAGGCTCTTAAATCACTCTTAAAAGCCGACAATCTCGGAAGTGTCGCTGCCGCATTCCAACTCTATAAAACTTATACTGACGGTATTGGTACGAATAAAGATGAGACAAAAGGATTGTCTTACCTGACGAAAGCTGCTAACGGCGGATATGGTCAGGCACTTTGCGAACTTGGTGACAAGTATATGAAAGGTGACGGCGTAATCAAAGATCAGAATAAAGCTGCTGAATATTATCTGAAAGCTGAGGCTCAGGGACAACTCACCAATGCAAGTGCTAAAAACCTGATAAAATGTTATGAGGAAAAACTTTCAGCCCTGCCCGACCTCAATAATGCCAAAGAACGCATAGAAAAACTTAAGATGACAAAAGTGGCAGACAATCTTACAAGCATGCTCAACAGCATCGTGAAATAACAACAGCATATCAATAATAACGATCCGGAAACATGGTAAAGCAAACACCTGACTTTGCCCTTGAGAAGGGTAGAAGACTGAAAAGCAGAAAAGGCGAATACATCGTTTCGCAATATCTCGGCAGCGGGGGATTCGGCATCACGTATCTCGTGGAGCAGGAGGTGAAGGTGGGGAATATCCCTCAGAAGTATAAGTTCACCCTCAAGGAGTTCTTTATGTCAGGTGTTTGCTCGCGCAATGCCAACGGAACTATGGAATATCCTGAAAATCAGAGGAATAACATAGAGGAGTGCAAGCAAGACTTCCTTAATGAGGCAACACGTCTGCAAAAGCTCTCTCATCCGGGCATTGTGCCGGTGAATGAGGTGTTTGAATACAATAATACTGTATATTATGTGATGCAATATCTTGGCGATACATCCCTTAGCAGTTATGTACGTCAGAACGGTCCTCTTTCGGAGGAGGAGGCTACATCGGTAATAAGGAAAGTGGCTGAGGCGTTGCAATTCCTACACGCCAACAATACAAATCATTTGGATGTCAAACCCGATAATATCATGCTTCTGGATGATATGCAACCTGTACTGATTGACTTCGGTTTGGCACAACATTTCAAGAAGAGCGGTGTTGCTACGAACAAGAATGCGGGATTGGGAACCAGCGACGGTTACTCACCGATGGAACAATATCTTGGTATCTGTAATTTCGCCCCGACGGCAGATGTGTATGCTCTAGGAGCTACCTATTTGTATACCCTCACAGGAAGACAACCCGTTAAGGCAAGTGATATGAACGCGTCTTATATACGGCGGACGCTTCCGCCCGAGGTGAGTAACCAGTGTCGTGAATGTCTTGAACATGCGCTGGAACAAGGCGTTTCTTATCGTACAGCTTCAATGGCAGAATTTATAGACCGTTTGCCACAAGCAGCAAGCGCCCAACCCGTAATTTCAACCAGTGGTCGGACTACGAGAAAAATAGAGCGTGGAAGCAAGGGAAATTCCGGTTCGTTATCAGACGGTGGTCTTCTCTCAAAGAAGAATTTGCTTATAGGATTAGTCGGTTTTGTCCTGTTCCTTGGTCTTGCTTTTTTAGTTTTCGGAGGGAAAAGCGATAAAGGTCAAAACAAGACGAAGACGGAAGTAAAAGACACAATTCCTACAGTAGAAAAAGATACGCTTAAGACCGTTAATACGACTGACAACAAGGAAGAGAACAGTGTGAATACGGAAAAAGAGACGGTCAAGGAGGAAAAGAAAACGGAACCGAATAAGCAGAACTCTGGCAATGGCAAGACAACGTCGTCGACAGGTTCCGGCAACAGTTCCAATTCTTCCAGTGCTGTAAGTAATTCAAGCCATTCCGGTTCATCCTATGGTGGCAGTTCATCTGTTTCTTCCGGAACACTTAATCTTGGTTACGCCACATGGAACGGTACTATCAAGAATGGCAAACCTAACGGTTCGGGTACCATGACATATAAGTCTAGTCATGATGAAGGTGACGGCCACATTGCCAATAGTGGTGACAAGATAATTGGAACATATCGTAACGGCCGTCTCGATTTTGGAAAAATATACCGTTCTTCAGGAGAAGTTGAAACTTGGAATATAGGAGAATAAAACAATGATACGACAACTATTATTATCGGCAGCATTGCTGTGCAGTATCAACTGCAATGCACAACAGACCGATTTCTATTCCAGTCATGTCAAAGTGGCGGCTGAAAAACTGAGTCTTACTCAATTGGATACGCTGCATGCCGGTTCGTCAATAATCGCCTATAAGGGAAAGGATATCATTGTTCGCAAGAATAATGCAGGGCAGGTGGAACACATCGGAATGCCGCTTTTTTCGGATGAGATGCGCACCTATCATCCTTCACCTATCTACGACTACTTGGAGTATAGCCTGCTGGATTATACCTATAAGATTTCAGACAATCCCATGTCACTGCTTGACCTGAAATTCCGCAAGGGTTCCTGGAAGCAACTTTCACAGGTAAATGCCGAGATGCCGGTAAATATCCAGAACGTTCAGGAAAAAGTCTATCTGGTGGGCTGGCAGAACAATGGCGCTGATTTCGTCGAGGTGTTCTTTCCGATTAAGTACGATGTGATGGCCAACAGTACTCACAAGGAGATGGAAGAAATCTTTATCCGGGACTTGAAGACATTTAAAAAGACAGAAGAGCAACACCCGTCTCTTGCAATGGAGCAAATGGTCGAAAACGAAAGTGGTGATAACATTCTTGTAAAAGAAGGCAGCACCTTTTTTATTCCAGAGGTAAATACCAATACCTACTTTGTAAAGGAAGGAGATACGCTGAAAGCGCTTTATGACCGGAAATATCCGGGCGAATCATTCGCTAATCTTATTCTGGACGGAGCAGGACTTCCGGAAGCAACGTTAAACGTCGAGTTTGTAAAGTATGACTATAAAACCGAAAGTCTTAACATTAAATTAAGTGATTTTATCGCCTATGCGAAGAAAAACGGATGCCAACCTTTTGTAGGCATAGAGGAAGTGTCTTCTCAGAAGGTAGAAGCATCACTATTTCTCAGCAACCGTAATTCCGGTTATGCTCATGTCATATCGCTTACTTCTACTGTAGCCTCGCTTTTCAGTGAAGTTCCGGAAATAGAGGCTGTAGCATACCTTTTTACACCAACATCGAACATAAAAACATTGTTTGATGCGTCAAAATCCAAGAAATCAACGAAAAAACAATACGTGAAATGAAAAAGGCACTGATATTAATATTAATGGCATTTGCCGTTGGCGCCCATGCGCAGAGGGTCAAGTTCAGTTTGGAAAACCACATTTTGACTCGAGACGGCCAGATTAACACCAGATTAACACAACAAATAGAAGATCAGGTTACAAACTTGCTCTCGGACATTAATCGCTCCGCCGCAAACGGCGGGGCATTGTCGTTACAAAGTGTCAACATAGATGATGCCGCTGCTACGGCATTGATGAACATGTGGGAGAACATCCGTTTCAAAACATCTTCGACAAATATCACCGAGAAAGTGGTTATGGATATGGAAGGATTTCAAGTACGCGATATACCTATCAGGGTATTGCCTCCTTCAGATGGTTCTTATAAGGATAATCTCGACCGGGAACTCTCTGTCAGTTTTTCGTTCCGAGGTTCCATTACCGGCGTGCGTTTCCAGGCAGAATCGAAATCTGTAAACAGTATATTGCAGACGGGCAAAGAAGTGAAGGACCTGCGTGAGAGAATGGAGATATTGAAGTTTGTGGAAGACTTTCGCAATTACTATGTTGAAAAGAATATAGGCGCTTTGGAAAAGATATTCAGTGATGATGCACTCATTATCACGGGAAAAGTGATACAGCAAATTAAGAAAGGCGAAGTGATGGCGCCCAATTCAAATAAGATACAGTATACGAAGCAAGACAAAGTGACATACATTAGAAACTTACGCGCACTCTTTGATAGAACAAAATATATAAACGTGGATTTCAGCGATATTATGGTGAAGCGCAACGGAGCCACCGGCAAAGGACATCTTTATGGTGTGCGCCTGAAACAAAAATGGGATACCAGAAATAAAGCCGGTGGCAGTTACTCTGACGAAGGCTACCTTTTCTTGCTATGGGATTTCAAAGACCCCAAACATCCACAAATACATGTGCGTACCTGGCAACCGTCAATTGTCAATAATGAGCCTCTTCCTGAAGAGGAAATATTCACTATGGACGACTTTTATGTTGACTGAAAATCCAAAAGACCAATTATTAAAATAGAGTGAAATACCTTAACACGATAATTAGAAGATGAAAAAAATACTTATTATATTATTGACCCTTTTCCCATTATTATCAATGGGGCAGGATATGAGCGTGAAGAAGTTCGAAATGGTTGCCAACGACCTCACTGCGAGGCAAAATGAAAGACTGGACGGTAACAACACGCCTTGTGCTTTGGTGAAAGTTGAGCTTGCCTCTGAAGGTGCAGAATTTGAAGGAAATGTTGTAGGCAATGTAGCATACAAGGCAGGAGTGTATAATGTGTATATGACAGAAGGCTCTAAGAACCTCAAGATACTTCATCCCTCATTTCATCCGATAACAGTGTGGTTTGGCCGGGAAAATTCCAGCGTAAGTATGCTTCAACCTAAAATGACTTATGTGTTGTCAATAAATATTCCCTTTAAGGGTCAGGAGGCTGACGCTGGAGGCAACTTCTTCTCGTTTAATATTCAGCCGTCAAGTGCAACACTAAAAGTTGACGGGCAATTCTATCAACGGGATGAGGGTGGTTCTTTCTCAGGATTCCTCAACTATGGCAACTACAATTATATAATAGAATCGCCGGGTTACGATACAGAGACAGGAACTTTTACTATAAAAAAGGGTGACCCTTTGGTTCAGACTTTTTCGCTTATTTCACAAATGGCGACAATAAATATTGACTGTCCTGACAAAAAAGCAGATATTTATATTAATAATCAATTGAAAGGAACAGGCACATATTCTGGGTCGATTGTCCCTGGCACATATTTGGTAGAAGCAAAGCGGGAAGGATATCGCAAGATAAGCAAGAATGTGAAAATTGGTCTAAAAGAAAAAAAAGTGCTTCATCTTGAAACCTTAGAGGCGATATACGGCAAGTTGAAAGCAAATTATTTACCGGCTGGGGCAACGGTTATGCTTGATGGTGAAAAAATCGGTACGACCCCTCAAATAATTAATAATGTGATATGCGGAACACATACCGTCATTATTAAGAAAGAAGGATTTGAAACAAAGAAATCTACTATAACAATAGAGGAAAATCAAATAGCAGATTTATCCGGTTCGTTAAGGAAGATATTACCCGGTGAAGCAATAATAGGCAGTGTGGCACCAAACAGTCTGGTGGCTTATTACCCGTTCAATGGTGATGTGAAAGATGCCAGTGGTAAAGGTAATAATGGAAAAGCTCATAATGTCAGTTATACTACTGACAGATTTGGTAATGAAAAAAGTGCGGCCGTGTTTAACGGCTTTGAAAACCCAAGTTATGTGGATGTAGAAAACAGCCAGTCTCTAAAATTTGAAAAGGAGTGTACTATTTCCTTATTTTTAAAAATGATAGGTTGGGATGGTCAAGACGGTTGGGGCAAACACGTTGGCCGTGGTTGGCAAACAATATTTGCTAAATGGAGCGACCGTGCAGGTATAACTTGGAGTGTTAATGGCGATAACTCAGAGCTAGATTCTTATATAGGAGCTATGTATACTTCATGGGTCGAGAATGATAAAAAAAACAAACCAAAAGGTAATTTCCTCAACCAATGGGTTCACATGGCTTTAGTAATCAAAGAAGATGGTTATAGTATTTATTTAAATGGGGAAAAAATAACTTGGAACAACAAGCAAACGAATCTCGGTAATATGAACAAAAATAATATGCGTATCGGCTACGGAGGTAATGGTTGGTATCCTCTAAAAGCGGCAATAGACGAATTGCGTATATACAACAAAGCTCTTACACTAGATGAGATAAAAGAATTGGGAAATGATGAATAAAATAGATGATATGATGAAGTCAATAGCATTATTTATATGCACTTTCCTTTGTTTAGAAGTAAGTGCACAGAAAGTGGATTTCAAATTGCAAAATAAAATTTTTGCTAAGGATGGCAGAGAAGCGCCTATAATAAAAAACATAGAGAAGAATGTTTCGCTGTTTCTGTCAGCCATAAACAAAGGCAAAAGTAACAAACTTGCAATTGATACTTTGTGTACATCGAAAGATGCCGCTGCTGAAATTAAAAAGACATGGAATTTTAAACGATTTAAAACCCGGCAGAAAAGAATTTCTTCGAAAATAATGCTTACAACTCAGAGGTTTATGGTCAGAGATATCGCGATAAAATATACGTCAAAAGACCATAAAAATATGACTGATACAATATCCGTATTAATTGCATCTAACGGAAAAATTGAAGGATTGTACAAACAACTGCCGTCAAATATTATGCAGGGGTCACGTTCTCTTAGTGATGTCAGGTGCAAATTATCTATCATCGAATTTATAGAAGAATATAAAACAAACTTGGGAATAAAAAATCCGGAATGGATAAATAAATGTAATTCGACGTTTATGGTGCAATCTGACAATGGAAAGTGGAACAAAAAAGCTGACTATGTCGAAATGTTGAAAAATCAAATGGGAAATGTCACATATCCTGATATTATCATTGAGGACTTGAATATTAAACAGAACAAAGCAATAGGGAAAGAACACATCTACTTCGCAAGATTCAAGCAGACGATAACAAACCGCGATAAAGATAATCCCGGTTATGTCGGAATGCTTTTCGATTTCAAGGATAAGAAAAAGTATCAGATTCATATAATAACTTATCAGCCTACTATCATCAACGGAAAACCTATCCCAGAAGAGGAAATCTTCACCATGGGTGACTTTTATGTTGACTGAAAATCCAAAAGACCAATTATTAAAATAGAGTGAAATTCCTTAACACGATTAATTGGAAGATGAAAAAAATACTTATTATATTATTGACCCTTTTCCCATTATTATCAATGGGACAAGATATGAGCGTGAAGAAATTTGAAATGGTTGCAAACGATCTCACTGCGAGGCAAAATGAAAGACTGGACGGCAACAATACTCCATGCGCCTTGGTAAAAGTTGAACTTGCTATAGATAACGCTAAGTTTGAAGGGGATGTAGTGGGTGATGTCGCATATAAAGCTGGAGTATATAATGTATATTTGGCTGAAGGTTCTAAAAGTCTAAAAATCAGCCACCCATCCTGTCAACCACTTACAGTATGGTTTAGCAAGGCAAATTCATCTATTAATGCTCTTTTACCTAAAACCACATATGTCCTTACTGTTAATATACAAAATAATGATGCGGATGTGCCCACCGGTGGAATAAATGTAATATATACTCCAGATGAGGCAGAAGTCTACATTGACGGAGATAAAAAGGGAACAACTCCACTCATAGTTAATAATCTTAAAGTCGGAGCACATACATTGTTGCTAAAGAAGGAAGGGTTTGTTGATGTAAATAAAACTATCAATATTGAGGAAAATCAACTGACCCGAGTTGAAGGAAAGATGGAGGACGTGTCGATTTATAATAAATATAGTGATAAGTTATTAGCATTAGCTAAAGAGGGTGATGTAAAAGCAATATTTGCGATAGCAGAACACTATTATAATGGCAATGGTGTAAAAATCAACCACAAAAAAGGCATTCAATATTACACTAAAGCAGCAGAATTAGGATATGCTGAAGCGCAGAAGAAGTTAGGAGAGGTATGTTACGATAATAAAGATATGGAGAATGCCAGAAAATGGTATAAACTTGCGGCTGAACAAGGAGACGCAGACGCATTATTTAAACTAGGAAAGTCGTATGACTGGCGGAATAATAATGAGAAAGAACGCAACCTTCAAGAGGCGTTTAAGTGGTATAAACTTGCTTCTGACAAGGGAAACTGGGAAGCAAGAGAAAAAATAGGCGACTTGTATTTCTATGGTCCTTATGGATTTTCAGACAAGTCAGACAAGTTTAAAAAAGACAAAGACGAAGCCAGCAAATGGTACAAGCTTATAGGAGAGAGTAATGATCCACAAGCTCAATATATACTTGCACATCTTTATTTAGATGGCCATAAGTTGCAAAGAGATTACGAAGAAGCAGTTAAATTGTTGAACAAATCCGCTAGGCAGGGCCATCGACTTGCAGAAGCTACACTTTATAACTATGGACTTAAGTTTAAGAATCAAAATTACAGTTCTCCTTCGGATGAAATTTGGGTAGAAGGAATCGTATATAAATATGATAAAGATAAGAATGAATACGTGCCGTTCACAGGATGTTCTGTTATGGTAGAGGAAAAACAAACGAAGGAAAAATCCGGTAAATTTCGTATTAATATCAAGGAACATTCGGACATTTTGGGCCATTTTTATATTAAATGCCCAGCAAACGCTACTCTTAAAATACAGAGTCCGGGGTATAAAGATAGATATGTGAATGTAGATGGGAATCCGACGTGTCTGATAATAATGAAAAAAGCAGAATGATATGATGAAAATCTATACGTACTAATAGGTAACAGATAAAAATAAACTTGATATATGAAAATCATAATGAAATCGTTGCTGATGCTGTCATTTGTGCTTTCCCCTCTATTGTCAATGGGGCAGGAAATGACCGTGGATAAATTTGAAATAGTAGAGAGCGACCAATCTGCGCAACGCAACATACGTTTAGATGGCAATGAGACCCCATGTGCTTTGATAAAAGTGATATTTCCTGTTGAGGGCGCAGAATTTGAAGGCAACGTAGTCGGTGATGTGGAGTATAGAAACGGGACATACTATGTATACTTGACCGAAGGGTCAAAAAGTATCAAAATACTGCACCCGTCGTATCATCCTCTTTCTGTGTGGTTTGGTGCCATTAATAATTTAATTAAAGTGCTGAAATCCGCAAAGACATACACTTTGTCAGTCAATATACCTCAAATAGAAAAAGGGGAAAATGCAACGGGAAATTTCTATTCATTCGATATCCAACCAGCAATGGCGACACTAAAAATAGGTGAAGAAATATATAAGAAAAACAAAGACGGCAAATATACTGGATTTCTCGAATATGGCAACTATAATTATATAATTGAAGCCCCGGGATATGACACAGAGACGGGTTCTTTTACTATTGCAAAAGGTTCACCACTTACAAAGTCATTCTCGTTAGTGTCTCAAATAGCCACTTTAAGCATAGATTGTGCAGACAAAAAAACAGAGATTTACATAAATAATGAGTATAAAGGTGTTGGCTCTTATTCTTCGAAAGTTGATGCAGGCGAATATTTGTTGGAACTGAAAAGGGAACATTATCGCCCTATTTCTGAGAAAGTACAAATCGCAATGAAAGAAAAGAAGAATTTGCATTTCAATGTTTTGGAAGGTATATTCGGAAACATTATAATAAACAACATAACCGAAGATGTAGAAGCATATATTGATGGTGATAAGATAAACAATTTACTACAACACCAATCAAATAGCATCTTAACCGGTGAGCACATGGTGATAATAAAAAAGAAGAATGGTGAAAGCAAATCTTTTAAAGTTTTCATCGAAGAAGGTAAGCCTGTGCACGTTGATGTGAATTTATTGTCATTGATAACATTTAGTCAAGAACGTTTAGATTTGGCTAACAAGGGAAACGCTAAAGCTCAATTTGAAGTTGGAAAATGTTATCAGTATGGATATGGGGTTCAAAAAAATATAGATGAAGCAAAGAAATGGTATCTAAAAGCGGCGGAACAAGGAAATGCTGAGGCGCAATGCGCACTCGGAGAATTTCCATTATCCAACTTTAGAGAATTCTTTTCAAAACATAGTGTTATCTGGGATTCGTTTAATCCTCAAAAAGAAAAAGATTATATAGAAGCTCTTAAATGGTTACGTATGGCTGAAAAACAAGGTCTTCCACGAGCATACTCAAGATTAGGAGATTTATTTAACTTGGCAAATGATTATGAAAACACGATAAAGTATTATACCAAAGCAATAGAAAAAGGAGATGAAACAGCACCGTATGAAATGTCATTGATTTATGCATTGGGAAAGGTATTCTTCTATAAAACTAAATCCCGTTTATTTTCAAAGGAAATTCATTCAGACCATAACAATGCTGTCAAATTTATGCTACAATCAGCAGAACGTGGTTATGCCGATGCTCAAACCGCAATAGGAAATTGGTATGCAAGAGGTAAGGAAGGTTTGGATCAAGACTTTGAGAAAGCTCTTGTCTGGTATAAGCTTGCTGCAGAGCAAGGGGATGCTGACGCTCAAGAATTCCTTGGGGATATGTATAGTGAGGGAAACGGTGTCAACGTAGATTATGACGAAGCTGAGAAATGGTATGATAGAGCATCTGAAAATCCAAAATTTCGGCGATATGATTCTTATTATGGAAGAATGTATGCATTTGATAATAGGGACGCAAAAAATAAATTAGAAAAGCTCTATAATGAGGGTAAAGTAATAAAGGAGAGTGAGACTTCAAACAGTTCAAATAATTCAGAGAAATTGAAAGAGCAAGCGAAACAAAAGCAAGCAGAGGCACAATATAGTAAAGGGACATCATATCTTTATGGTATGGGAGTGGGACAAGACTATAAGAAAGCCTTAGAATGTTATCTTAAAGCGGCTGAACTTGGAAATGCAAACGCACAATTTAACATAGGAGCCATATATGAACATGGCCTTGGTGTAAAGAAAGACAATGCAAAAGCTATTGAATGGTATCTAAAATCAGCGGAGCAAGGAAATGTAGAGGCACAACTTCACATATCTGACATGTATTTGGATAAATCTGACTTCAAGCAAGCAGCCAAATGGTTGAAGAAAGCTGCAGCGCAAGGAGATGAAAACGCAAAAGTCAAGATTAATGGAGTAAAATCAGATGCGTCAACAGGTAACGAAGAAGCGAAAAAGCTATTAGAAGAATTAAATAAAATACAATAACATATATGCCTATCCCCGAAGAGGAAATCTTCACGATGGGCGACTTTTAGTTGGCTTAAAGATAAAGACATATTACAGGGAAATGGGGTTAATAAAAAATCATAGATATGAAGAAATATTTGGTTATAGCATTATTCGCATGTTTTGCAGCAGAGGCTTCTGCTCAGGAATTGAAGGCTAAATCGCTTGAGTATGTTCAGAGCGACCTTTCTGCAAGAACGCACGAGCGACTGGACGGAAACGGGGAGAAGTGTGCGCTTCTGAAAGTGATGCTGCCAATAAGTAATGCTGAATTTAGCGGCAACATAGTCGGAACGGTGGAAGAGCACATGGCGGAATATTGGGTTTATCTCGTGCCTGGAGCAAAGTACGTGAAAGTCGCACACCCAAAATTTTGGCCCGTGACTGTGTGGTTCTCTAAAGCCAATGCTGACTGCCCCTTACTGAAAGGCGGATGCACTTATGAACTTAAAATTCTACCCTATGCGTCAGATTTTCTTAAATCATTACAAGAAGATCAGAATAAAGAAACAGAAGAAGTGTATAATTCATACAGCCAAGATTTACTGAATTTAGCTAATAAGGGCGATGCTAAAGCACAATTCTACGTAGGAAAATATTATGAAAATGGAACTGGTGTAGAGAAAGACTATAAAAAAGCAATGGAATGGTATCAGAAAGCGGCAGGACAAGGAAACGCAAAGGCACAACACAACATTGGGTGTTTATATCATAATGGGCAGGGGGTAGAGAAAGACTATAAAAAAGCAATGGAATGGTACCTAAAAGCGGTAGGACAAGGATATGCACAGACAAAATACAACATCGGTTATTTATATGATAATGGGCAGGGGGTAGAGAAAGACTATAAAACAGCGATGGAATGGTATCTTAAAGCAGCAGAACAAGGACATGCAGGTGCACAAAATAACATTGGAGCATTATATCATAATGGTCTGGGCGTAGAGAAAGACTATAAGAAAGCGATGGAATGGTACCTAAAAGCGGCGGAACAAGGAAATGCAACTGCGCAATGCAACATTGGCGCTATATATGATTATGAGAAAGACTACAAAAAAGCAATGGAATGGTATCTAAAAGCGGCAGAACAAGGGCTTGCAAGGGCACAATTCTGTAGCGGAAATTTATATCGCAATGGTAAAGGCGTAGATAAAGACTATAAGAAAGCGATGGAATGGTTCCTAAAAGCGGCGGAACAAGGACATGCAGGAGCGCAATGCAACATCGGTTATTTATATGATAATGGTCTGGGGGTAGAAACAGATTACAAAGAAGCTGTTAATTGGTTTAGAAAAGCAGCAGAACAAGGAAATGCCCAAGCACAAAAAAATCTTGGAGGAATGTATAAAAACGGCAGAGGCGTAAGAAAGAATTTGAATAAGGCCATAGAATTGTATCAGAAAGCTGCGGAGCAAGGAAACAAAGAAGCAAAAGAGGAATTGAAAAAACTTGGATATTGAATAACAGGATATGAGCGAAAAGAAAAAAGTCAAATTTCGTATGCATTGCAATGATATGAAAAAAGTATTGCTCGTTTTTATATTTGTGCTGTTAGTCTCGGACTTATTAGCACAAGATTTTCATGTGAGGTCATTTGAATATGTCCAAAATGATCTTTCAGCGAGGATGTATGAAAGAGTTGATATAAACGGGGAGCCCTGCGCATTAATAAAGGTGGCATTGCCTATCGACGGAGCGATCTTTAGTGGTAATACAGTAGAACCAATAGAAAGAAAAGGCGGTGAATATTGGGTATATATGACAAAGGGTTCAAAGCTATTGAAAATCAAGCATCCAACGTATCACCCGTTAGACCTCTCTTTTAATCAACTGAATCCTAATATTAACAGTTTGGAAGAAAAGGCTACGTATGTTCTTACAATAGATGTACCTGTGGTGGGCGTGGAATTACCGAAAAATTATCTGATTATTTCAGTTTCACCTGCAGATGCTACGGTGATGATTGATAATAAATTGATTGAGAACGATGGCTCCGGAAAAATACGTGCAAAACTCGCAGTCGGTAATCATAACTATAGGGTAATGTCTGTTGGATACAAGGACGAGGCAGGGCAAATAGAAATGGGGAATGCAGAAAAGAATCTTAGCGTGTCGTTAAAGCAGGCATACGGCAGCCTTGATGTTGACTATACTCCTGTAGATGCAGAAGTGTATCTCGATGGCAAGAAATTAGGTACGACACCAAAGAAATATTCCGACATTGCTGTAGGCTCTCATTCTGTAGAGATCCGTAAGAGCGGATACGAAAATACAAAGTTGCCAGTGACGATAGAAGAAGGAAAAACAGAATTGATAGAAGGTAGTCTGAAGGCGACAAATGTTGAAAAGAAAGATGGAGAAAAGGAACAAAAAACAGTCCAGGCAAAAGAACAGTTAGCATTAGTGGATAAATATTATAAAGAGTACAATTATAAAAAGGCACTATCATGTTTAAAAAAAGCGGCAAATTATGGATATGCAGAGGCACAATATGAACTTGGCCTTGTGTATCAAATAAGGCACGCGATGCCTAGTACCACTCGAAGAAATAAACAACTCCTTAAACTATATGACTTAGGCAAACTCGTTGAAGATAATGCTGATAATGATTACAAAAAAGCCGTAAAATGGTATAGGCTTGCTGCTGATCAAGGTCATTCTATGGCTCAATATATGCTTTCTCATATGTATGAATGGGGTAACGGCGTGGAAAAAGATAGCAAAGAAGCTATAAAATGGTTAAACCTAGCAGCCAATCAGGAACTTCCTGTGGCTCAATATATGCTCGGAATTTGGCATGATCCTCATTTTTCTAATAACATTGAAGGCATAGAAAAAGATTACAAAGAAGCTGCAAAATGGTACAGGCTTGCAGCCAATCAAGGATATCCTGAAGCTCAATGCCAACTTGGCAGATTTTATCAGGGTGGAAATGGTGTAGAAAAAGATTACAAAGAAGCCGTAAAATGGTACAAGCTTGCAGCCAACCAAGGACTTCCTGAGGCTCAATATAAACTCGGGATACTGTATGAAAAAGGCTATGGTGTTGAAAAGAATCTTGATGAAGCTTTACGGCTGTATAAACTTGCCCATAAATGGGGTTATGCTGGCGATGAATATAGAAGTTTAAAAAAGAGACTTGGCTATAAGGAGTAATAAAGAAAAATAAAAAGTTCATCAATATGAAAAAATATTTGGTTATAGCATTATTAGCATGTTTTGCAGCAGAGGCTTATGCACAGGAATTGAGAGTTAAATCACTGGAGTATGTTCAGAGCGACCTCTCTGCAAGGACGCATGAGCGACTGGACAATAACGGAGAGAAGTGTGCGCTTCTAAAAGTGATGCTACCAATCAGCAACGCCGAATTCAGCGGTAACATCGTCGGAACGGTGGAAGAACACATGGCGGAATATTGGGTTTATCTCGTGCCTGGAGCAAAGAGCGTGACAGTCGCGCACCCAAAATTTTGGCCTGAAACGGTGTGGTTCTCTAAAGCAAATGCCAACTGCCCATCACTGAAAGGCGGATGCACTTACGAACTTAAAATTCTACCCTATACGTCAGATTTTCTTAAATCATTACAAGAAGAACAGCAGAAAGAAACAGAAGAAGTGTATAAGTCCTACAGCCAAGATTTACTGAAATTAGCTGACAATGGCGATGCAAAAGCACAATACTACATAGGAACATATTATACAGATGGAACTGGTGTAGAGAAGGACTATGACAAAGCAATGAAGTATTTAAATTTGTCAGCAAACCAAAATTATCCAGGTGGACAAAACGGTATTGGTGTGTTATATAGATATGGTTATGGCGTAGAGCAAGACTATAAAAAAGCAATGAAATGGTATCTAAAAGCGGCAGAACAAGGATATGCAAAGGCACAAAACAACATCGGAATATTATATGATCATGGTTTAGGTGTTAAGAAAGACCACACAAAAGCAATGGAATGGTATCTAAAAGCGGCGGAACAAGAAAATGCATTTGCGCAAAACAACATCGGAATATCATATAATCATGGGCTAGGTGTCGAGAAAGACTATAAAAAAGCAATGGAATGGTTTCTAAAAGCGGCGGAACAAGAAAATGCAGCGGCACAATTCAACATCGGTTCTTTATATTATACGGGTCAAGGCGTAGAGCAAGACTATAAGAAGGCAATGGAATGGTATCAAAAAGCAGCGGAACAAGGATTTGCACAAGCACAATGCAACATAGGTTATTTATATTATTATGGTCAAGGCGTAGAGAAAGACCATAAAAAAGCAATGGAATGGTATCAAAAAGCAGCAGAACAAGGAGATGCAGCTGCACAATGCAACGTCGGATATTTATATAAAGAAGGTATGGGCGTAAAGAAAAACAAAAAAGAAGCTGTAAAATGGTTAAGAAAAGCGGCAGAGCAAGGTGACAATATAGCAAAAATGTATTTGAAAGAACTTGGAATTAAGTATTAAATGCTGACTCACAATTTACAGCAGTGGAATATTATGTAAAAATAGAAGACTGTAAACAAGCAGCCAATTTGTTGAAGAAATCGGCTGCACAAGGAAATGAAGACGCACAAGCTATGGCAGAAGAGCTCAAGAAAAGGGACCATTGATTAAAAATGCAATAACAATCAAAAAGAAATAATAATGAAAAAATGGGTATGCTTAGTGGCGGTGACGTCTTTATTTTGTCTCATGATGCCACAGTCAGCAAATGCACAGGGAGCAAGCGAGAATCTCTCGGAAGTTTTCCCGGAGCAGTATGCGAAAGCCATACAGGGTGATGCGGATGCACAAGACTTCATCGGATTTGTTTATGAACAAGGTTTTGATGTGGAACGGAATTTTCAAGAAGCCGTAAAATGGTACCGCAAAGCTGCAGATCAAGGATATCTTGACTCGCAAATCAAACTTGCGAAAATATATTCCAAAGGTGGTCATGGCCTGGACAAAAACATGGAAGAGTCAGCAAAGTGGTACCGAAAAGCTGCTGAGCAAGGAGATGCTTTTGCACAAAACAAACTCGGTATGCTGTATGGACGAGGCCGTGGTGTAACTCGGGATTATAATGAATCCATGAAATGGTTTCTTAAAGCAGCCAATCAGGACAATACAGTAGCGATGGGAAATATAGGGTACATGTATGAGAACGGTCTTGGTGTTGAGCAAGACTATGCCGAGGCGATAAAGTGGTATCGTAAAGCGGCGGATATGGGTGATATAGATGCTAAGGAGAAGTTGCAGGAACTGGGTTTTGAGTAATGGCCTCGCGCTCCACGTTTTCCAACCACCCCCGCCTACCAGCAGGAGGGGGCTGTTTTCCAAAAAACGGGAAAATGGTATACAATACCGCGAAAATGGTAATGGGATGTCGGAAAATTTCGTTTATCTTTGCCGTCGGAAAGTAGAATAAACGAATTTTAAAAACGAAAGCTTTATGGTGAATTTTGATTATCAGACGCCGACGAGACTGGTGTTCGGCAAGGATGTGGTAAGGGAAAAACTCGCGGATGCCATGCGGCCGCTCGGCAAACGGGTGTTGCTTACTTATGGCGGCGGCAGTATCAAGCGGATGGGGCTGTATGACTTGGTGAAGGACTTGCTCAAGGATTTTGAGATTACGGAGCTCTCGGGTATCGAACCTAATCCGAAGTATGACCCGAGTGTGCTCGATGGTGTCCGTCTGTGCAAGGAAAACCGGATTGAGGTGATTCTTGCCGTGGGCGGCGGCAGTGTGCTCGACTGTTCCAAGGCGATTGCGGCGGGCGCGCTTTACGACGGCGACCCGTGGGATCTCATCTCTTATCAGGTGAAGGCGAAGGCGGCGCTGCCGATTGTGGACATCATGACGCTGGCCGCCACCGGCAGCGAGTATGACTCGGGCGGCGTGATTTCGCGCACGGAGACGAACGATAAAATCGGTTATATGGACGATTTGCTTTATCCCGTGTGTTCGTTCCTGGATCCCACGTACACCTTTACCGTACCGGCCAAGCATACGGCGGCGGGCGTGGCCGATGCCATCAACCACGTGATGGAGCAGTATTTCTGCGACCGTCCCAACGATGTGGCCGACGGGTATTGCGAGACGTTGATCAAGGTGCTGATGAAGTATGCGCCCATTGCCCTCAGGGAGCCCGACAACTATGAGGCGAGGGCTGAAATCATGTATGCCTGCACCTTCGGTTGCAACGGTCTGCTGGCCCTGGGGACGGGCGGCAGCGGTTGGCCGATGCACATGATTGAGCATGCGCTGTCGGCTTATTACGACATCACGCACGGCGAGGGTCTGGCCATCATCACGCCGCGGTGGATGCGCCATATCCTGAGCGACCGCACGATGGAGCGCTTCGTGAAGTTCGGCAAGAATGTCTTTGGTATTGACGCTTCGCTCAGTGACGGGGAAATCGCGGATCTGGCCATTCGGAAGACGTATGATTTCTTCAAGTCGCTCGGTATGCCGATGACGCTCGGTGAGGTGGGCATCGACGGCAGCAGGGTGAAGGAAATGGCGAAGCACGTCGCGGACAACGAGGGCCTGGACCGGGCGCCGTTCGTGCCGCTGTCGCAGAAGGACATCGAGGAGATTATCACGGCTTCGCTGTGATGTCTTTATCGTGGAACGTGGAGCGTGGAGCGAGATAACCTTAAGCGCTATTGGTATTCTCTCTCCACGCTACACGTTTATCTCCTCATGTAATTATTTCCTTGGAAAATCGTTAGTTTTACTAAATTATTTCCTTGGATTTTTGTAAAAAACGGCATATTATTTCCTTGGAAAATATTATTTTTTTTGTTGGAAGGGCCGCGGAGACGCCATGTCTCTCGCACAAAAATAAAAAAGGTTTCGCACCGGGTGCAAAAACCTTTTTCATGTTATCTCTTCCTCTTTTTCTTTTTGGAGGACGTGAGCGAGAAGGAGGAACCCTGCTTGCCGCCGAACTTGCGGTAGAGCTTCCAGCCCAGGAGGAAGGCGTCGAGGACGCCGGCCCCTACGTTGACCATGCCGGCGAAACGCTTGGTGGGCGTGGCGGCGCTGAGCATCGCGGGCTTGTGGAATAGACCGTTCCAGAGGGTGCGCATGCCGGCGTCGTCTTGCCGGATGTCGGTGAGGAGCTCTTCCTTGCGCTCCTGGATTTCTTCCAATGACTTGTATTTCTTCGTCGCCATGATGCTACTCCATTAAAAGATTGGCCAAAAACCTGACGAGCGGACGCTCTATCCAGCGCTTGCGGAACATGACGGTGAGGACGAGCAGCAGCAGATAGAAGGCTGCGACCAAGAGAAACGCCACGGGGGCGCCCGTGAGCGGGGTCAGCGCGTGGGCGGCGGCAAACGAGAGGTAGATGAGCAGGAGGATGACGAGCACGGAGATGACGACAAGCATCGCCACGGCCGTGAGCAGGCGCACCACCTTCTCTATCACGTCGAGCTTGACGTACTCCGTCTGCAGGCCCACGTAATGACGCACCATCTCGGCGAGCTGCCCGATGGTCTCAATATTCTTGTCGGAAGAAAACATGCGCGAGGCTTATTCTTCCGCCAGTTCCACGGCGGCGTCCTTGATGTCGTCCACCAGGTCGTCCACTTCCTTACGGCTCAGTTTGATATTGTGCTTCTTGCAGAAGTCGTCGATGGTGTCGCTGATTTTGGTACGCGTGTCCTCGCCCTTTTCGGGAGCCACGAGCAGACCGATGGCCGCTCCGGCGATGGCGCCGCTGAGGAAAGCGCCGATATAGCCTAATGTCTTCATAATATAAATGGTTGATGTGATATGCAAATATAGGGCGAATTTTCCCATTCGCCAAGTTTTTGCCTGTCATTTTTTGTTAAATCGCCCGTTTTTGTGCATTTAACAAACTTTATTGTGCCTGATTTGCGGGATTTCAAGGATATTTTGTAATTTCGCCCAATAATTTCGTATATCTTAAACAATTGTATTATGATGAGAAAGTATTTGATCTTGTGCGCGGGCCTTTGCGCGGCGCTGACCATCACGAGTTGTAAATCCAGCGAAAGCGCTTACCGTAAGGCTTACGACAAGGCGCAGGCTGCCGATGCGGCCCGTAACACGACAGCCACGACGACCACGTATGACACGCCGGCCGTGACGCCGCTGGAGACCGTTTCCTCCACACAGACCACCGTGACCGACAACACCGACAACGTGGCCGTGCGTCAGGAGAGCGTGACCGTGGTGAGCGGCAACGGCCTGCAGAATTACAGTGTCGTGGTGGGCTCTTTCTCGCTGAAGGCCAATGCCGAGGGCTTGCAGAGCACCCTGAGAAGCGCCGGCTATGACGCCCAAATCGCATACAACAGCAGTCGCAATATGTACCGTGTCATCGCATCCACATTCTCCAACAAGACGGATGCCGTGCGCTCACGCGACGCTTTGCGCGGCAATTACCCCGACGCCTGGTTGCTTTACAACAAGTAAACCGTCTGGCCGTTGGCACGGATTATTTCCATCGATTACGGAAAGAAACGGACAGGATTGGCAGTCACCGACCCTCTGCAGCTTATCGCCGGAGGGTTGGCGACTGTTTCTACATCCTGCCTGATGGACTTCCTCAAGGAATACACCGGCAGGGAAGAGGTGGAGCGCTTCGTCATCGGTCTGCCCAGGCAGCCCGACGGCAGCGACAGCGAGAACCTGCCCCGTGTGAGGGAGTTCGCCGCCCGTCTGGAGAAGGCGTTTCCGCAGATTCCCGTGAGCTGGTATGACGAGCGCTTTACTTCCGTACTGGCGCATCGGGCCATGATAGACGGCGGACTCAGGAAGAAGGCGCGGCAGGACAAGGCGCTGGTGGACAAAATCAGTGCGGTGATTATCTTGGAAGATTTTTTGAAGCGGAAGGAATGATGATATTACCTATTTATACTTACGGTCAACCCGTACTCAGAAAACAGGCGGAGGACATTACGGCGGAGTATCCCGGAATCAAGGAACTGATTCCCAACATGTTCGAGACGCTCACAGCCTCGGAGGGCGTGGGTCTGGCGGCACCGCAAATCGGTCTGGCCATTCGTGTAGTGGTCATCGACCTGGACGTGCTTTCGGACGATCTGCCCGAGTATAAGGATTTCCGTCGGGCCTACATCAACGCCCACATCATCGGTGCCGACGAGGAGGCGCCGACGGAGACGATGGAGGAGGGCTGCCTGTCGCTGCCGGGCATTCACGAGCGGGTGACGCGCCCCACGCGCATTCACGTGCGGTACCTGGACGAGCAGTTTGAGCCCCACGACGAATGGGTGGACGGCTATCTGGCCCGCGTGATGCAGCATGAGTTCGACCACCTGGAAGGCACCATGTTCATCGACCGCATTTCTCCGCTGCGCAAACAGCTCATCAAGAGTAAACTGAAGGCCCTGATGCAGGGCCGCTACCGTTGCGGCTACAGGACCAAACCGCCGAAGAGGTGAGAAGGCAGCTCCTGCTGATTGTCTTTCTTCTGTCTTGTGTCGCGGCAGGCGCACAATACAGGACCATCGAACTGTTGAGGGCCGGTCAGGCGGCGCTCAACAACCGCAATTACGTGGTCACCATCCAGTATTGCAACAAGGCCATCGCGGCCAAGGCGTTCATGTACGAGCCTTGGTTCATGCGGGCCATCGCCAAGTATTACCTGAACGACTTTGAAGGGGCTTCGGCCGATTGTACCGAAGCCATAGGTCTGAATCCCTATATCCCCATGCTCTACGAGCTCCGTGCGGCGTGCAGGGCCAATTGTAAAGAATATGAGCAGGCGCTTTCCGACATCGAGAGCGCGCAGCGCCTGAGTCCCGACGACAAGGGCATGGTGTTCCGCCATGCGGAATGTCTGTTGAGAATGAAGGAGCTCGACAGGGCGGAGGCGGAGACCGACTCGATGCTCTCGCGCTATCCCGACATGGGCGAGGCGTATCTGCTCAAGGTGGACGTGGCGCTGCAGCGCCAGGACACGGCGTCGGCCTCGCGATGGCTCGACAAGGCGCTGGTGAAATATCCCTACGAGGAACAGCTATGGACCATCCAGGGACGCATCGCCCTGATGAACGGCAACTGGAAGAAGGCGGACATGTCGCTCAGCAAGTCGATTCACCTCAAACCGCGTATCGTCAACAACTATGTGTATCGGGCGGCGGCGCGCGAGAACCTGAACAAGTTGAGGGAGGCCCTGGAAGACTATGACCTGGCCATCGACCTGGATCCGAACAATTTCCTGGCCCATTACAACCGCGGTCTGCTGCGCCTGAAACTGGGTGACGACAACCGGGCCATCAGTGATTTCGACTTCGTCTTGCGGCTCGAACCGGACAATCTGCAGGCGCTCTACAACAGGGCGCGCCTGCTGGACATCACGGGCGACTGGCAAGGGGCCGTCCGCGACTATTCGCGCGTGATAGAGAAATTCCCCAACTTCTGGGCGGGACTGGCGGCGCGGGCGCGCTGCTACCGGGCATTGGGCATGACGGCCAAGGCCGAACTGGATGAGTTCCGCATCTTCAAGGCGCAGATGAACAAGCACGTGGGCGTGCAGCCCCGTTGGAGCAAGGGCAAGTTGCGTCAGGTGCGCAAGATGAGCGACGTGGACGTGGAGAAGTATGACCAACTGGTGATTGCCGATGAGGAGGAGATCACGACCAAGTATGACAGTCCGTATCAGGGCGAGGTGCAGAAGCGCAAGGTCAGCACGAGTATGCAACCCATGTTCCAGCTCTCTTATATCCCTTACCGCAACGGTGTACGCGAATTGCGCACGTCGTCGCTCTTCCTGGACTTGTGGAACCGTGGCAGGAAGAAGTGGCAACAGCTCTACGTGACCTGCAATCCCGAACCGCTCGACGAGGCCCGTTCCAGGAAGATGTTTGAGATGACCGACAGTTTGTCGGAGGTCATCGGGGCCTCCAGGAAGGTGAGCGACGCCAGGGACGTGTTGCTGGAAAGGGCCGTGAGCTACGCCGTGGTGCAAAACTATGACGCGGCGGTGGCCGACCTGACCACGTGCCTGCAAATCGACAGTACGTCGTCGCTGGCCTGGTGGCAGCGGGCCGTGTGTCAGGCCATGACGGCGGACAACATGCAGGGCAGCGCCGACGACAGGGCGCTCCTGCAGCGCGCGGCGCTCGACGACATCCGTCATGCCATAGGCATAGACGCCGACAACGCGTTCCTTTATTATAATAAGGGGAATCTGCATGCGGCCGCCAAGGAGACCGACCAGGCCCTCGAGGCCTACGGCAAGGCCATCGCCATCAATCCGTCATTCGCCGAGGCGTATTACAATCGGGCCATCGTGCTCATTGGGGCGGGCCGTCAGCAGGAGGCGGTGAAGGACTTGGGCAAGGCGGGTGAACTGGGTCTGTACGATGCCTACAGCATCATGCGGCAACAGAGGAAATAAGACGGCGGAACGGAAAAAACCGCGCTTTTTTTTGTCATGTTGCCGACTTTCACTACTTTTGCATCTGATTTATAAAAATACTAATTTGTTATGGTAAAAATCACTTTTCCGGACGGTTCTGTGCGTGAGTACGAACAGGGCGTGACGGGGTTACAAATTGCCGAGAGCATCTCACCGGCTCTCGCCCGCGACGTTGTATCTTGCGGTGTCAATGGTGAGACAGTGGAGCTCAACCGGCCCATCAACGAGGATGCCGCTATCGCGCTGTACAAGTTTGGCGACGAGGAGGGCAAGCACACGTTCTGGCACACCAGTGCCCACCTGTTGGCCGAGGCGCTGCAGGAACTGCATCCCGGCATCCAGTTCGGTTTCGGTCCGGCCGTGGAGAACGGTTTCTTCTATGACGTCATGCCGAAGGCAGGCGACGTGATTTCGGAGAGCGACTTCCCGAAAATCGAGGCGAAGATGCAGGAACTGGCCCGCAAGGACGAACCCGTGGTGCGCAAGGAAATCTCCAAGGCCGACGCGCTGGCCGCCTTCAAGGCCGACGGTCAGGAGTATAAGTGCGAGCACATCGAGCAGGACCTGGAAGACGGAACGATTACGACATATACGCAAGGCAACTTCACCGACCTGTGCCGCGGTCCTCACCTGGTGAGTACGGGCGCCATCAAGGCCATCAAGATTACCAGTGTGGCGGGCGCGTTCTGGCGCGGCGACGCCAAGCGTGAGCAGATGACGCGTATCTACGGCATCACTTTCCCCAAGAAGAAGATGCTCGATGAGTATCTCGTGCTCTTGGAGGAGGCCAAGAAGCGCGACCACCGCAAGATAGGAAAAGAGATGGAACTCTTCATGTTCTCCGAGCGTGTGGGCAAGGGTCTGCCCATCTGGCTGCCGAAGGGCACGGAGCTCCGTCTGCGCTTGCAGGATATGTTGAGGAAAATTCAGAAAAGATTTGGCTATCAGGAGGTTATCACTCCGCATATTGGTTCTAAGAATCTCTATGTGACGAGCGGTCACTATGCCCATTACGGCAAGGATTCCTTCCGTCCGATAGAGACGCCGGAAGAGGGCGAGGAGTATATGCTCAAACCGATGAACTGTCCTCATCACTGTGAGGTGTTCGCCTGGAAACCGCGTTCCTACAAAGACCTGCCGTTGCGCATCGCCGAGTTCGGTACGGTGTACCGTTACGAGAAGAGCGGTGAGCTCCACGGTCTGACCCGTGTGCGCTCCTTTACGCAGGACGACGCCCACATCTTCTGCCGTCCCGACCAGGTGAAGAACGAGTTTCTCCGCGTGATGGACATCATCCAGGCCGTGTTCACCATCTTCAAGTTTGACAAGTTTGAGGCCCAGATTTCCCTCCGCGACCCCAACGACCACGAGAAGTACATCGGTTCGGACGAGATTTGGGAAGAGAGCCAGCAAGCCATCATCGACGCCTGCAAGGAGAAAGGTCTGGACGCCAAGGTGGAATACGGCGAGGCCGCCTTCTACGGTCCGAAACTCGACTTCATGGTCAAGGACGCCATCGGCAGGCGCTGGCAGTTGGGCACCATCCAGGTGGACTACAACCTGCCGCAGCGCTTCAAACTGGAATATACCGACGAGGACAACAGCAAGAAGACGCCGGTGATGATTCACCGCGCGCCGTTCGGTTCGATGGAGCGCTTCACGGCCGTGCTCATTGAGCATACCGCAGGACACTTCCCCTTGTGGCTGACACCCGACCAGGTGGCCATTCTGCCGATTTCGGAGCGCTTCAACGACTATGCCCGCGAGGTGGCCAAGTATCTCGACACGCAGGGTGTGCGTGCCCAGGTGGACGACCGCAACGAGAAAATCGGCCGCAAGATTCGCGACAACGAACTCAAGCGCGTGCCCTACATGGTGATTGTCGGCGAGAAGGAATCCGCCGAGGGTCTCGTCTCCATGCGCAAGCAGGGTGGAGGAGAGCAGGCCACGATGAGCATGCAGGAGTTTGCTGCCCGCATCAACGCCGAAGTGGCGGAAATGCTGAAGGCCGCGGATATTCAGCCGAGAGACTAAAAAAAGTGCAAATAATTTTGCAAGTTGCTGATTTTTACTTAATTTTGCACCCGTTTCCAAATTCAAAGCATCCAAAAGACAGTAGATGAAGAATGACAAAATGAAGTTCCGCTACCGCATCAACGACCAGATTCGCGTGCGGGAAGTGCGCTTGGTAGGCGACGGCGGTTCCACTGTAGTCCCCACACGCCAGGCGTTGGACATGGCCCGTCAGCAGGGCGTGGACCTCGTGGAGATTTCTCCTAATGCCCAGCCGCCGGTATGCCGGCTCATCGACTATCAGAAATTCCTTTACCAGCAGAAGAAACATCAGAAAGAGATGAAGGCCAAGCAGGTGAAGGTGGAAGTGAAGGAAATCCGTTTCGGTCCGCAGACCGACGAGCACGACTATCAGTTCAAGCTCAAGCATGCCAAGGAATTCCTCGAAGACGGAAACAAGGTGCGCGCCTATGTGTTCTTCCGCGGCCGCAGCATCCTGTTCAAGGAGCAGGGAGAAGTGCTGCTGCTCCGTTTCGCCAACGACCTGGAAGAATACGGCAAGGTGGAGCAGATGCCTGCCCTGGAAGGCAAGAAGATGTTCCTTTACCTGGCGCCCAAGAAGGCGGGCGTGGCCAAGAAGAGTCAGCAGAAGATGGACCGGGAGCGCCGTGAGGCAGAGGCCCGTGAGGCCGCCAAGGCCGCTCAGGACGATACCGAAGCCGTCGGAGAGGGAGAAGTCCCTGCGGGCGGTGGTCTGTTCGCCAACGCCAAAGGCGGTGAGGACGCGCTGAAGAAACTGAAATAAAGCAACCGCTTGTGCGCAACGTCCTGGTATATACGTTGCCACGGCACTATACAAACAGTAAAATTTAAAATTTAAAAAAATGCCAAAAGTTAAAACAAACTCCGGTGCGAAGAAGAGATTCCGTTTCACCGGGACTGGTAAGATCAAGAGACATCACGCTTACCACAGTCACATTCTGACGAAGAAGACCAAGAAACAAAAGCGTAACCTGGTGCATCAGGCCATCGTCGACCCGAGCAACCTGAAGCAAGTGCGTGACTTGCTCCGTCTCCGTTAATTGTTTTACCAGTAAAGAAAGAAAGGAAAAATTATGCCAAGATCAGTAAATCACGTTGCTTCAAGAGCAAAAAGAAAGAAGATACTGAAGCTCACGAGAGGTTATTTCGGAGCACGTAAGAACGTTTGGACGGTAGCCAAGAACACTTGGGAGAAAGGTTTGACCTATGCTTACCGTGACCGTCGCAACAAGAAGCGCACCTTCCGCGCACTGTGGATTCAGCGTATCAATGCTGCCGCCCGTCAGGAGAACATGAGTTACTCCACGCTGATGGGTGCCCTGCACAAGAACGGCATTGAGATCAACCGCAAGGTGCTGGCTGACCTCGCCGTCAACAACCCTGAGGCTTTCAAGGCCATTGTTGACAAAGTGAAGTAAAAATCACTGTAAAACCGTCAATCGTCAAGTGGCAGCGGGGAATCGCTGCCACTTTTTTTTGTGTTTTCGTTGAAAAAGTTTGTTTGTTTAATGAAAAATCTTTACTTTTGCATCCATTAATGAATGTTTCACTTTAACCAACTTAAACCTAACTGATAATGAAGATAAAGAGAATGGTGCTGGGCGCATTGGCCCTCTTTTGCTGCTGCAGCGCAGCGAATGCCAATGATGAGGCACTTCAGACGCTGACCGAACTGGGCGTGGACATCACGCAATTTCCGCAGTTGACCAACCTGCCCACGATGTATCTCACCGTGGTGGATACCGACGGCAATCAGGTGGAGATTACGTCCAAGACGGAGACCTACTATTCCGCCACTATCGTACTGGTGGACACCACAGGCAGTATCAAGCAGCGCAACGAGACGGTAGGCGTCCGTCTGCGCGGTAATTCCACTTCCGCATCCAGTATCGGAAAATTGCCTTACCGCCTGAAATTCCCCTCCAAGACCGGATTGTTGAAAAATCCTGACGGAACGAACGACTTTGCCGACCTGAAGAGTTGGACGCTGTTGGCCAACGCTTTCGACAAGACCATGGTGCGCAATGCCCTGACCTACGAGTTGGGCCAACTGTTCGGTTTCCCCTTCTGCCCCTGTTACCGGTTTGTCGACCTGGTCTACAACGGCGACTACCGGGGTACTTACCAGATAAGCGACCACGTGCAGCAGGGTAAGAAGCGCGTGAACGTGAAGTCGAAAAGCGGATGGCTTATCGAGTTGACTCGCCAAAGTTTTGTGGATACGACCAATGACACCTATTTTACTCTTAAAAATGGTGGCGCGTACGGTATTGTAAAGAATCCGGATGTTGACGATGTGGGCGAGGAGACGATGAACCAGTACGTCACGAACATGACGAATTATTTTACCGCAATAGATGACTCTATCTATGCGAATAATTATCAATTGTCCAACATGAGTTCTTCCACCGGCTACCGCAGCAAGATGGATATGGAATCGCTTTTGGATTATTACCTGGCCGTGGAGATTACCGGCAACTATGACTCGTGGCTCAGCAACTACTGTTATCGGGATACGACCGAACAATTGAAGTTCGGACCGATGTGGGATTACGACTTGGCCTACGGCAACTATCCCAATACGACGAATATGCTGACGTTCAATAATACCAGCAATTCTGGTGGACTTTATTCCCTCGGCTGGATGCCGGCAATCTATAAAGACCCCATCTTTATCCTCGACCTGTACGACCGTTGGAAAGGACTCTACGACAACGGTCTCGTCGCTTATCTGCAGGGCAAGGTGGATTCCATCGCGGCCGTCATAAAGGAATCGCGCGTGAAGAACTTTGATTTGGCGACCACCAAGGAAGCGAAATCTCAAACGGGTTGGAGCATCAATAAGAATGCGCTAAGCTGGCTGAGTTGTCCGACGTTCAGTACTTATGAGGAGTATGTGGACACGTTGAAAAACTACATCAAGTGGCATGCCGCATACATTGACGGACAGTTCACCTCCGAGTATAATCTCTGGATGGACAACAAATATACGATTACATTGGATGCGACATCTGCGGCCTTTGAAAAACTGGCAACTACTGATGCTGCAAATGTGAAAGGCGCCTGGACGAAAAAGAACTGTCTGGCCGACGTGACCGTCAACAACCGGGAGTTCTCCAGCAGTTATTGGAACACCATTTGTCTGCCTTTCGACGCCAAGGAAAGTCAAATCAAGGAAGCCCTCGGCAGCGACTTCCAGTTGCGCGAGTTTGTCGGCATGGCCGATGACGGTACGACGATGCTGTTCGCTTCTCCGAAAAACAACAAGATCATCGCCGGTATTCCGTACCTGATCAAGTTGAGCGGCAGTTCTTCCAAGGCCAAGAATCCGACGTTCATCAATGTGGCCATTACGCAGACCACGCCTTGCAGCGTCACTTACGGCGGTTACACTTTCTCGGGTACGCTCTATCAGAAGACGCTCAAGACCGACGGCACCGACCTGTTCCTCGATACGGCGGGCGACTTGTGCCGTCCTGAGTCGGAGGCCAAGAGTACGATGTACGGCATGCGCGCTTATTTCACCGTTCCCGCTGCCTCTACGACAGCGAAAATCAGTGGTCTGGACGACGACACCGTGACGGAAATCAATGCCGTCAGCGCGGACGAGGACTTCCTCGGACAGGAGGGCATCTACAACCTCAACGGTCAGCGCGTGAGCGGCGGACAGTTGAAGAAAGGTATTTATATCGTCAACGGCAAGAAAAGAATTATCAGGTAATATAGATTGAAGAGAAATGAAGAAAACAAAGTATAGCAGACCCTCAGTGGAGGTCCTGGTCATCAAGGAGCGCCTTATGGCCGACATCAATTCAGACGGTACGGAAGTGAAAACCCCGGGAGACAAGAGCGGTGACGCAGGCGGTGCGGCCGCCAAACCGTACGAGGATTCCCTGGACTATTCCTATTCCGTGTGGGATGATGAGGAGACGGTTGAGGCTCCTTCGGGAGACAAGTTATAAGGGGATAAAGAAGGCGTGTCGCATGACACGCCTTCTTTCATTACTTGCCTATTTCTTTCGCTTACGCGCAACCTCGGCTGCGGTTCGGCAATATTTAAGCAAGCTTTATATTGCTCTCACCTTGCACGAGCTCTCCACGTTAAAATTAATCCCCCATTATTTTGAGATGTGTCCGGAAAATGCTATATTTGCAAAAGATATCTAAATACTTGAGACAATGAAACCTACATTATTGTTGCTCGCTGCCGGCATGGGCAGCCGTTACGGTGGTTTGAAGCAGTTGGACGGATTAGGCCCCAACGGTGAGACCATCATGGATTATTCTATTTATGACGCGATGCAGGCCGGTTTCGGCAAGATAGTTTTCGTCATCCGTAAAGACTTTGAAGAGGATTTCCGCGAGAAAATCCTGAAGAAATACGAGGGCCATATTCCTGCCGAACTGGTGTTCCAGAGCATCGACGCGCTGCCCGAAGGGTTTACCTGTCCGGAAGGCCGCGTCAAACCGTGGGGCACCAATCATGCCGTGATGATGGCGGCCAAGGCCATTAAGGAGCCGTTCTGCGTCATCAACTGTGACGACTTCTACAATCGCGACGCCTTCATGGTGATAGGCAAGTTTCTGTCAGAGTTGCCCGAAGGCAGCAAGAACAGTTATGCGATGGTGGGATTCCGCGTGGGCAACACGCTCAGCGAGAACGGTACGGTGGCGCGCGGCATCTGTTCCAAGGACGAGGCCGGCAACCTGACCACCGTCGTGGAGCGCACGGAGATCATGCGTGTGGACGGTCCGGTGTGCTACAAGGACGAGGAGGGCGCCTGGATTGCCGTGGACGACAATACGCCCGTGTCGATGAACATGTGGGGATTCACGCCCGATTACTTTGAATACAGTGAGGAATACTTCAAGGAGTTCCTCTCTGACGAGAAGAACATGCAGAACCTGAAGGCGGAATTCTTCATTCCGCTGATGGTCAACAAACTGATTCAGGACGGTACGGCCACCGTCAAGGTGCTCGACACGACGAGCAAATGGTTCGGCGTGACTTACGCCGCCGACCGTGAGGACGTGGTGGCCCGCATTCAGCGCCTGGTGGACGAGGGTGTGTATCCCGCAAAACTTTTCTAAATGGAATTGAATCTGCTCGACGGGAAACAGTTGGCGGCGCTCCGCCAACTGTTTCAGGATGCCGTGCGCGTGGCCATTTGTTGCCATAAATCGCCCGACGGCGACGCGCTTGGTTCTTCATTGGCCCTGGCCGAATACCTCAAGGAGGAGGGCAAGCAACCCGTGGTGTGCGTGCCTGACGCCTTTCCCGACTTCCTGCACTGGTTGCCGGGTACGGAGACCATCATCCGGTACGACAAGCATCCGGACAGGGTGGAGGAGGTATTCCGCAAGGCCGACCTGGTGTGCTGTCTCGACTTCAACGTGCCGTCACGCCTGGAGGGCATGCAGCCGGTATTGCAGATGACGGAAGCGCCTGTCCTGCAAATCGACCATCACATCGCGCCCGACATGAAGACGGCGCTGACCGTTTCCTTCCCGGAGATGAGCAGTACGTGTGAACTGGTGTTCCGGCTGTTGTGGCAACTGGGGGCTTTCGAGAGGATGTCCAGGAAATGCGCCACCGACTTGTATTGCGGTATGATGACGGATACGGGCGGTTTCACCTACAACAGTTGCCGGCCGGAAATCTTCCTCATCATCAGTAAGTTGCTGTCCAAGGGCATCGACAAGGACAAGATTTACCGGAAGGTATTCAACAATTACAGTCAGTATGCCATCCGCCTGAGGGGTTATCTGATGAATGAGAAGTTGCAGGTGTTGCCCGGAGGCAAGGCGTCGTTCTTTTCCGTGACGCGCGACGAACTGAAACGGTTTCACTTCATCAAGGGCGACTTGGAAGGACTGGTCAACGTGCCGCTCCGCATCAAGGGCATGAAGGTGTCTGTGTCGCTCCGCGAGGACACCGAGCGCGACAATCTCATCTGGGTGAGTCTCCGTTCGGTCGACGAGTTCCCGTGCAACAAACTGGCCGAACAGTGGTTTAACGGCGGCGGTCATCTCAACGCGTCGGGCGGCCGGCTGCAATGCAGCATGCGGGAGGCTTTGGAAATCACGCGCGAGGCGCTTTCCTCTATTAAATAACTTTAATTGTCTGTGGCGCACCGTAGGAATTTTCTTTTTTTTCTTACCTTTGCGGAGTAATTTTCAAGCATCATTTTTCATGAGAATATATTCATCAGTCATCGCCTTTGCGGCGGGTTTGCTCTTGCTTGCCTCGTGCAGCGACACGGAGACGTATGCCGACCAGAAAAAACAGGAGCGCACGGCCATCCAGCAGTTTGTCTCCCAGGCGGGCATCACGGTGCTGAGCGAGGAGGAGTTTGAGGCTGCCGGTGAGGTGACCGACACGGCCAACAACGAGTTCGTGCTGTTCGACAACACGGGTATCTACATGCAAATCGTGCGCAAGGGTTGCGGCGAGAAGCTCGCCGACGGCGAGACGGCCACGGTGCTGTGCCGTTTCTCGGAGTGGAACCTGCTCACGGACTCATTGCAATTGTCCAACGACGTGATGTATTACTCTTCCATCGTGGACAAGATGACGGTGACCAACACCTCCGGAACGTTCACCGGTTCGTTCATCTCGGGCGAAAGCGTGATGTACACCGCCTACGGCAGTGCCTCCGTTCCGTCGGGGTGGCTCGTTCCGCTGAGTTACATCAACCTGGGACGGCCGCAGTCTTACGATGAGGAAATCGCCAAGGTGCGCCTGATTGTGCCTCATACGCAGGGACAGTCGTATGCCTCGGCCAATGTTTATCCGTGCTACTACGTCATTACGTATGAGCGTGGAAGATAAGAAGACAGCTGAAATCACACATTTATGACACTGATTAAGAGTATATCCGGTATCCGGGGTACCATCGGAGGACCGGCTGGCGATACGTTGAATCCGCTGGATATCGTCAAGTTCACTTCGGCTTATGCCGCATTCATCCGCAAGAGCGTGCCTGAAGGCGAGGCCACGGGCAAGATTGTCGTGGGCCGCGATGCGCGCATTTCGGGCGAGATGGTCAGGAACGTGGTGTGCGGTACGCTCATGGGTATGGGCTACGACGTCATCAACATCGGTCTGGCCACGACGCCCACCACGGAATTGGCGGTGCGCATGAGCGGCGCCGACGGCGGTATCATCATCACGGCGAGCCACAATCCGAGGCAGTGGAATGCCTTGAAACTGCTCAACCGGGAGGGTGAGTTCCTGACCAAGGCCGACGGCAACGAGGTGCTGGCGCTCGCGGAAAAGGAACAGTTTGAGTATGCAGACGTGGACCACTTGGGCCATTACACGGAAGACAGTTATGACGAGCGCCATGTGGACAGTGTGCTGGCTCTCCCGCTCGTGGACCGTGAGGCCGTCCGCAAGGCCGGATTCCACGTGTGCGTGGACACCATCAACTCGGTGGGCGGTATCATTCTGCCCCGTCTGTTGGACGCCTTGGGCGTGACTTACCGCATCATCAACGGTGAGGCCAACGGCGATTTCGCCCACAATCCCGAACCGCTGGAGAAGAACCTGGGCGGCATCATGGAGGAGATGCGCACCTGCCGCTATGACGCGGGCATCGTGGTCGATCCCGACGTGGACCGTCTGGCGTTCATCTGCGAGGACGGCCACATGTTCGGCGAGGAATACACGCTTGTCTCCGTGGCCGATTACGTGCTCTCCCGCACGCCCGGCAATACGGTGAGCAACCTGAGCAGTACGCGGGCTCTGCGCGACGTGACCGAAAGGCACGGCGGCGTTTACACGGCGGCTGCGGTGGGCGAGGTCAACGTGACGACCAAGATGAAGGAAGTGGGCGCCGTCATCGGCGGTGAAGGCAACGGCGGCGTGATTTATCCCGAAAGCCATTACGGTCGGGACGCCCTCGTGGGCATCGCCCTGTTCCTGTCGAATCTGGCCCAGAAGGGAATGACGGTCAGTGCGCTCCGCAAGACTTATCCGAACTATTATATCGCCAAAAACCGCATCGACCTGACGCCTGAGACCGACGTTGACGCCATCCTCGTGAAGGTGAAGGAGATGTACGGCAGGCAGGACGGCGTGAAAGTGACCGACATCGACGGTGTAAAACTGGATTTCCCCGACAGTTGGGTACACTTGCGCAAGTCGAACACCGAACCGATTATCCGTGTCTACAGTGAGGCCGACACGATGGAGAAGGCCGACGCACTGGGTAAAAAACTCATGCAGGTGGTGTACGACAACGTGAAATGACATTTATAAGACTTACGAAAGAAGCCGGGTCCAGGACCCGGCTTCTTTCATTTCAGAATATCTTGCATTCGTAACCTTGTTCCTTGAGCCATTCGAGCGAGGCCGGAAGGGCGTATTGCAACTTGCCGATGCTCTTGCGCGAATCGTGGAACGTGATGATGCTGCCGTTGCGCGTGTAGTGCCTGACGTTGGCGAAGACGTCCTCGGCCGTCATCCACCGGGAGTAATCGCGCGTGATGACGTCCCAGAGGATGACGCGGTACTTCCGTCCGAGCCATGCGTATTGCGAGGGACGCATCCATCCGTGAGGCGGCCGGTAGAGGTGACTGTCGATGAGTTGGGCCGCCAGGTCCACGTTGTTGATATACTTGAACAGGGAGTGCTTCAGTCCGCTGATGTGGTTGAAACTGTGATTGCCTACGGCATGACCTGCTGCCACCACCTCATTGTAGAGGTCGTGGTGGCGCAGGACGTTCTCGCCCACCATGAAGAACGTGGCTTTCACCTGATATTCCTCGAGCGTGCGCAGGATGAACGGCGTCGACTCGGGGATGGGACCGTCATCAAAAGTCAGGTAGACCGACTTCTCATGACGGTTCATCCGCCATGTCGCGCGCGGATACAACCATCGCAATACGCTTGAAGGTCTCTCAATGAGCATGCTGCGCCAATGTCGTCATTGCATGTTTCCGGTTCTGCCGCCACGGTTCATGTACGTGGTGTAGTAGCGGTCTATCTGCTCCATCTGCTTCTTGCCCAGTTCGGGGTCAATTGTCTCAGTCACCTGTTGTACGGCCTGCATGATATAGAGTTGCACCATGCAGTCGTGTTGCGACTGGTTGAAGCGGTCGGTGTCCAGTCCGAGGTACCAGCGCTCATACTGTTCGGCGTTGTTCCACACCTTATTGGCATACTCGAGCGCCTCCTTCTTTTCGCCGGCGGCGGCCCATGCACGGGCAAACTCAATACCTCCGCTCATGTAGTTGACGGGGACATTGTATTCGGGCATTTCCTTGTCGGCCTTCTTCAACACCTCTATGGCCTTGTCTTTCTTGCCCTCCTTGAGGAGTTCCATGGCCAACTGGGCAAACAGGCGGCGGTGCGTGCAGCACATGCGCATGACGGTCTCGTCGAGGTAAAGACCCTTTTTGTCGAGGCCGCCGAACTTAAACCGGTGCATCAGGTTGTCGTAACTGCGCTCCGTATCGAAGTTGCGTGCTCCGGGCTTGTTGGTCGTAAACGGCGTGATGCGGTTGACCAGACCCTCCTGCACGAAGTTGTCACCCAGGTTCATGTAGTTCTCCTGCCCCACGGTGTAGGCCACGTAGAGCGGCCGTTTCCAGTTGCACTGCGACAGCATCTCCAGTATCATCAGGTCGTTCTTGTAGAGCGCCCGTTTTCCGGCCAGGGAAATCACCATCTTGTCGGGGATTTCATCGGCCGCCATGAGCATGCCGCTCTCCTTGACCGCCTCCTTGTCGATGGTCATGTAGATGGTGTCGGTGGGGATGAAGTGGTAGTCCTTTTCCTTGCTGCGCACCCAGTACTTCAGGATATTGGCCAGTTCGAAGGGCTCCTCGCCAAACTTCGCTTTCGCCTCTTCGGGATTTTCCTGATAGAACTGCAGGAGCGCCTGTTTGGCCTCGGGGTCCACCTCAATGTAATCGTTGGTGCCGGCGCAATATTCCAGACGCGGCCAGGAGATGGGCACGCTCGGAGAGTCGTATGCCGGACGCCGCATCTGGTCGATATACCAGTCGGTCTGCAGGTAGGACAGGTTGCAGACACGCACGTCGGTGCCCACACCCTCCACGTCCTGGTTGTACCAGAGCGGGAACGTGTCGTTGTCGCCGTTGGTGAAGATGATGGGATAACTGCCCTTCTGGAGCGACATCAGGTAGTTCTGGCCGAAGTCGCGACAGGTGTAGCGGCCGCTGCGGTCGTGGTCGTCCCACGTCTGCGAGGCCATCTGCACGGGCACGAGCAGACAGAGCAGACCGATAATGGCTGCCGGAATGGTGCCGCCCAGGCGCAGATATTTCTTGGCCAGGTCAATCAGGGCCGCCACGCCGATACCGCACCAGATGGCGAAGGCGTAGAACGAACCCGCATACGCATAGTCGCGCTCACGCGGTTGGACGGGAGTCTGGTTCAGGTAGATGACGATGGCCAGACCCGTCATGAAGAAGAGGAAGAAGACCACCCAGAACTGGCGGATGCCGCGCTCGCCGCGCCAGGCTTGCCAGAACAAGCCGATCAGACCGAGCAGCAGCGGCAGACAGTAGAAGACGTTGTGTCCCTTGTTCTCTTTCAGTTCATCGGGCATCTTGTCCTGGTCGCCCAGACCGAGGACATGGTTGTCAAACCACTTGAAACCGGTAAGCCAGTTGCCGTGTTCCACCTCGCCGTGACCCTGGATGTCGTTCTGCCGTCCGGCAAAATTCCACATGAAGTAGCGCCAGTACATGAAGTTGCACTGGTAAGAGAAGAAGAACCATAGGTTGGCCGCCTGCGTGGGCACCTTCACCATCATGCCTTCTCCGCAGCGGTCGTAGGCCACTTCGCGGAATTTCGGCAGGTTGAGGAATCCGAACAGGCGGACATATTCGTCACCGGAGTCCATCCAACTCTCATACGAACCGGCATGGCTGGCGTCGTACATGCGCGGGAACAGCATGTTCTGCGCATAGTTGTAGCTGGTCTTGTGGGAGACGATGAAGTAGGAGTCCTTCTCGTCGGGCGACGCTTTTTCCTTGCGTTGCCATATCGGCGCGCCTTTCGTCGTACTGGGACGGCACATGTTGCCCTCCACCTCCAGTTTGACCTGCGACGTGTAGGCCTGTCCGTAGAAGAGCGGACGGTCGCCGTATTGCTCGCGGCTCAGGTAGTTGCCGAGCGAGAAAATATCCTCGGGCGAGTTCTGGTCCATCGGCGGATTGGCCGAGGAACGGATGACGATGAGCGCGTAGGTGGAATAACCGATCATCAGCATCAGCAGACAGAGCAGGGTGGTGTTCTTCACGCGCGACGAGACGGCCTGCACCGCCTTGACGCCCTGACCCTTCTTGCGGTTGATAATAAACCAGAGGACGGCCAGTACCACGATGCCGGTGAAGACGGCTTTCCAGCCGTATCCGTAGAAAGGAATGCCGAGCATGGCCACGGCCAGGAGGAACGCGATGTTCTCGCGCTTCCCGTTCTTGCCCTGATAGGTCTCGTAAATGCCCCAGATGACGGCGGCCGTCACCAGGATGATGTAGATAATCTCACCCGTATTGAACGGACAACCGAGGATATTGACGAACAGCAGTTCGAACCATCCGCCCACGGTGATGATACCGGGCACCACGCCGTAGAGCACGGCGGCCACGATGACGAACGACACCACCAGGGCCAGGAGCGAACCCTTGACGCTGGCATCGGGGAAACGGCGGTAGTAATACACCAGGACGATGGCCGGAATGCACAGCAGGTTGAGCAAGTGCACGCCGATGGAGAGGCCCGTCATGTACGCGATGAGCACGAGCCAGCGGTCGCTGTGGGGCTCATCGGCATGGTCTTCCCACTTCAGGATGAGCCAGAACACGACGGCGGTAAAGGCTGATGAATAGGCGTATACCTCGCCTTCGACGGCCGAAAACCAGAACGTGTCGCTGAAGGTGTATATCAGTGCGCCCACCAGACCGGCGGCCTCAATGGCAATCAGTTTTCCCGTGGTCAGACTGTCCCAGTCCTTGAGGATGAGTTTGCGCGTCAGGTGCGTAATCGTCCAGAAAAGGAACAGGATACACGTGGCCGAAAGCAGGGCGCTCATGGTGTTGACCATGCGGGCCACTTGCGACGGGTCGGAGGCGAAATGGGAGAAAAGATTGGCCGTCAGCATGAAGAACGGTGCTCCAGGCGGGTGACCTACCTCCAATTTGTATCCTGTGGAGATGAATTCCGGGCAGTCCCAGAAACTGGCTGTTGGTTCGATGGTGGAACAATAGACGAAGGCGGCGATGAAAAATACGAGCCAGCCCATGACGTTGTCCACGATGCGGTACTTTTTCATTTTGTAAAGGGAAATGTATAATTTCCTGCAAAAGTAATAAAAAAGTACATACGCGCGTATGCGAAGGAAGTTAAAGAGTTTAAATTACCAGACTCAAACCGAAGATGAGGATGACGTAACGGAGGAATTTTCCGATGGTGACGCTCAGTGTGGTGATGAAGACATTGGCCCGCATGAGTCCCAAGGCGATGGTGATGGCGCTGCCCAGGACGGGCAAAAAGGCGAAGAATCCCATCCACGCGCCGTGACCGGCGACGAATCTTTGGGCCTTGTCGAGCGATTCTTTCCTGACGTGCAGGTATTTTTCTATCCAGGAAATCTTGCCCAGGCGTCCGATGCCGTAATTGAACATGCCGCCCATGACATTGCCCACGGTACCGTAAATCACGAGATGCCACGGCTCGAGTCCCGCGGCGGTCAGCGCACTCATGACCACCTCACTGCTGAAGGGGAAAAAACTGCCGGCCAGGAACGCCGCCACGAGCATTCCCCAATAGCCCCACTCGGTCAGAAGTTGAATAAAGGCATCCATAGGTTGTAGGCGGTAATGAGCAGTACGGCCGTCAGAAATGCGATGAAACAGGCGTTGGTCGCCTTGGTCGACGTCAGGGCGAAGAAATGGCCTGCGAGCGGAGCGGCGTGAATGACGGTCAGCGGCAGCAGCGCGTCGTACAGACAGGGCATGACCAGGAGGAAGGCGGCGCACAGACTGCCCATGTACAACAGGTACTCATAGAGCATGCGCACGCGCACCTTGTCCTGATAACTCGTGTGCAGGAAGTGCACGCCGCCCGTGACGGCCGTCACCAGCACCAGGGCCATGACGGCGGTTCGGCCGGGCGTCATACCGCCGTAATCCAGGAAGGCCGTCCAGTCGCCCAGGGCGGCGAAGTGGCGTATCCACCTTTCGTAGTCGCCGGCGAACATCACGTAGGGCGAAATCATCCAGTAGGGCGTGACAAGTCCCAGGACGGAGGCGAAGATGCTCTTGCCCGACACCGGCACGACCTTCCATCCGAGGAAGAACCACAGGAAGGGGACGAACAGCAGGATGTGGACAAAGAACATGGAGTTGAGGCCCACGAAGAGGAAGGTCAGGAAGAAATAGCCTGCGGCATGCCGGTCCTGATAGGCCTGAAAGGCGATAAGCAGGAAGGCGGAACAGCAAAAAGCGGTGACGCCCGTGGTGAGGGAGGTGAACAGGAACACCGCACTCGTCAGCATCAACAGGAAACTCGCGGACACCATCCGGCTGTAAATGCGGATGAGCGAGTTGCGGTTGTTGAGTTCGGCCATCATGTATCCGGCCGCCAAAGAGCAGACCAGCGGAATCCATTTCCGCCGGTCGGACAGGTCGGCCGCCAACCAGACGAGTAGGGTATAGGCCACTGTCACCGTCAGGGTGTACCGGTTTTCGGCCACCTTGTTTTGCAGGCGTTTCGTCATCCTAAGTCCTGTCCGATGTCGCGGCGGAAGTATTTGTCCTGAAACTGTATCTTGCCAGCTTCCCCGAAGGAGCGGGCCAGGGCCTCGGCCTTGTCTTTTCCGTAACTGCTCACGGCGATGACGCGACCGCCAGCGGTGACGAGCGTACCGTCTTTCACGGCCGTACCGGCATGGAAGACGACGGCGTCTTTTACCTGTTCCGTACCGGTGATGGGATAACCTTTGACGTAATGGCCGGGATAACCGCCGCTGACGAGCATCACGCAGACGGCCGCCCTGTCGTCGAAGGCGATTTCCCGCCGGTCCAAATCGCCTGCGGCCACGCCTTCAAAGAGGTCGACGATGTCGCTTTTGAGGCGCAGCATCACCGTTTCCGTCTCCGGATCGCCCATGCGGCAGTTGTACTCGATGACCATCGGTTCACCGTCCACGTTGATAAGACCGAAGAAAATGAATCCTTTGTAATCGATGCCTTCCTCGGCCAGACCCTCGACGGTGGGGCGGACGATGCGGTCTTCCACCTTCTTCATCCACTCCTCGGTGGCGAAAGGCACTGGCGACACACTGCCCATACCGCCGGTATTGAGACCTGTGTCGTGCTCGCCAATCCGTTTGTAGTCCTTGGCCTCGGGCAGAATCTTGTAGTGCTTGCCGTCGGTGAGGGCGAACACCGAACATTCGATACCGCTCAGAAATTCTTCAATGACTACTTGGGCGCTAGCCTGACCGAACATGCCGCCCAGCATGTCGCGCAATTCCTTCTGCGCCTCTTCCAGGGTGGACAGGATGAGCACGCCCTTTCCGGCGCAAAGACCGTCGGCCTTCAGGACGTAGGGCGCCTTCAATGTCTCCAGGAAGCGCAGGCCTTCTTCCAGACTCGTGCCGTTGAAGGTGCGGTAACGGGCCGTCGGAATATGGTGACGCTGCATGAAACCCTTGGCGAAGTCCTTGGAACCTTCCAGTCGGGCGCCCGACTTCGATGGCCCGATGACGGGAATACGGGCCGTCTTCTCATCGTCGCGGAAGGCGTCATAAATGCCTTTGACGAGCGGAACCTCCGGTCCGACCACCACCATGTCGACGGCGTTCTCCACGGCAAACCGCTTGATGCCGTCGAAGTCGTCCACGGCCAGCGGAACGTTCGTGGCGCAATCAGATGTGCCCCCGTTACCAGGAGCGATAAATAGTTCTGAACCAGCAGTTTGCATTTGTTTGCTTTGGGCAATTTTCCAGGCCATCGCATGTTCGCGTCCGCCACTTCCCAACAAGAGTATTCTCATATTTTTTCTTGGATTGTTACCGGTTTATTTTGTGCTTGACCCCTGTTTCAGGTAGTCTTCGAAATATTGCGTAATGCGTTCGTGCAGATGCACGCTCTGATGTCCGCGCATGTTGTGCGGTTCTCCGGGATAAACGAAGAAGTCGGGTTGGGTGCCCGCCTGGATGCAGGCGGCGATAAACGACAGACAATGCTGCGGCACCACCGTCCGGTCGTTGTAACCCGTGATGATCTGCAGCCGGCCTTTCAGGTTGGGCGCCTGTGCCAGCAGACTTGTCTCCTCATATCCGTCGGGATTGCTTTGCGGCGTGTCCATGTAGCGCTCGCCGTACATCACCTCATACCACTTCCAGTCGATGACCGGACCGCCGGCCACGCCCACCTTGAAGACATCGGGATAATGTGTCATCAGTGAGATGGTCATGTAGCCGCCGTAGCTCCATCCGTGTACGCCCAGGCGTTCCTGGTCCACGTAGGGCAGCGATTTCAGGAAGTCCACGCCCTTCATCTGGTCCAGCATCTCCTGTTGGCCCAAGCGGCGGAACGTCACCTGTTCAAAGGCCTTGCCGCGGTTCTCGCTGCCGCGGTTGTCGAGAATGAACACGATGTAGCCCTTTTGCGCCATGTAGGTCTCCCAACTTCTGCTGGCGTAGTGCCAGCGGGCGTCCACGTTGTGGGCGTGCGGACCGCCGTAGACATACACCACCGTGGGATATTTCTTCCGCTTGTCGAAGTCGGCCGGTTTCACCATCCGGTAATACAGGTCGGTCACGCCGTCGGCCGCCTTGACAGTTCCGCACTCGAATTGCGGTTGGACATATCCTGCCCACGGGTCGGCCGAGGACAGAATCAGGTGTCTTTCCGCCGTGGCGGTGTTGACGGTCTCTATGTTACGCGGCACGTCCGGTTCGCTGTAGCGGTCAATCAGTCGGGCGGCACCGTCCGACAAGCGTCCGTCGTGCCATCCTCTCCCGTTGTCAAGCGCCTTGCGGGCACCTGTGCTTATGTCCACCGAGAAGAGATTCCTCTGAATGGGTGACACCTCGTTGGAGGCGATGATAACGCTCCTGGTCTCTGTATTGAAGCCCAACACTTCCATGACGACCCACTTGCCGGAAGTGAGTTGACGGATTTCCTTGCCGTCGGTATCGAAGAGATAGAGGTGGTTGTAACCGTCTTTCTGACTTTGCAGGATAAACTGCCGGCTGTTCCAGGGCAGGAACAGGATGGGGTGGAGGGGCTCCACGTATTTATCGTCGGTCTCGCGGTACAGTTCCTGCAGTTTTTTGCCGCTCTGGGCATCGTAGCACGTCAGGCGGCAGTCGTTCTGGTCGCGGTTCAGTTCCTGCATGTATATCCTGTCGCCTTCGGGATTCCAGGCGATATTGGTGAAATACCGGTCGGTCGGGTCGCCCGCGTCGAGGTAGACGGTCTTTCCCGTCCGGGTGTCATACACGCCCACCGTCACCAGGTGCGACGTCTCGCCCGCCATGGGATACTTGTCCGGTTCGCACGCGGCGATGCGCTCGTCGATGTTCACCTGCGGGTAATCGGTCACCATGCTCTGGTCCATGCGGTAGAAGGCCAGCCGGTTGCCGTCGGGACTCCAGAACGTTCCCTTCGTGATGCCGAACTCGTCGCGGTGGACACTCTGTCCGTAGACGATGTCGCGACTGCCGTCCGTGGTCAACTGCCGGGTGCCTTCCGCCGTGCGGACGTAGAGTTGGTCATCGCGCACGAAAGCCGTATGCCGGCTTGCGGCGTGGAAGTCGGCCGCCGTCTCCTTGTCGGCTGCCTGATGCCAGACGATTTCCCCCTTGTCGAAGTCGTAAAGCAGACGCATGACGGTGTCGGCCACCAGTACCAGGGGCTGGCCGGCATAGGGGAATCGGGCGTAATACATACTGCGGATACAGGCCTTGTCGGAGAGTTTGCCGACGGCCGCGTTGATGTCGTCGAGCCTGACAATGACGGAATCCTGCCCGTCGGGCGTGCCGGTCAGCGCACATTCTTCCAGATCGGTCTTCACGAGGCGGTCGCCCCACCAGGCGGTAAACAGGTTTTGGGGCACCATGTTGCGGTAGTTGGTACCGCCGTAGTTCAGGTCTTCCAACGAGAATAACTGTTGCGCTTCGGTTGTCGTCATCATCAGGGAAAAGATAAACAGAAAAATCCTTCTCATGTCACTTGTCGTCAATATCGTTTGTCACGGTCCTGGCGGTCGTCGTAGGGTTTGCCGCCCTGACGCTTTCCGCCGCCTTTGCCGTATTTCCGCTCCCCGCCCTTGCCGAAATCCTTCCGGTCGCGGTCACCGTGGAATTTGCCCGGACGGAACTCCCGTTCACCGTCGCGTGAACGGGACGCGAAATTCCTTTTCCGTCCTTCCGTCCGCTCCCTCGGTTCCCCTTTCCAATTCTTCTCAAACGAGTGGAATTTGAACGAGCGGATGTCGCCGGTCTCATTCTCTTCCTCGTCCTCCATGCGCTGTTTGAACTCGCGGTTCTTCTTGAAACGGTGCTTCTCGGCCATGGCCTTTTTCTCTTCCTCGGTCTTCACCACGCCGCCCTCACTGCGGAATTCCTTCATCTTACCGTCGAAAATGGCGTATTTGCGGAATTCACATTCCAGCGAACCGTTGTAGAGGGGGATTTTGATGGAGGGTTTCAGACCGATTTGCTCGAAACATTCCTCGCGGTAACTCAGTATCCAGGCCTCATTGCCCGTAAAGGCGTGCTTCAGGCGTTCGCCTATCATGCGGTAAGTACCGAGCAGGTCGGGCGTGGAGATGCGTTCGCCGTAGGGCGGATTGGTTACCAGCACACTCTTCTCCTGTGGTTGGGCGAAGTCCTTGAAGTCGGCCTGCATCACGGTGATGTCCTTGGCCGCGCCTGCCGCTTTCACGTTCTTGAGCGCCGTGTTGACGGCTTTCATGTCGATGTCGTAGGCGTAGATGTGGTGATTGAATTCCCGTTCGCCGGAATCGTCATTGTAGATGCTCTCGAAGAGTTCTCTGTCGAAGTCGGGCCATTTCTCAAAGGCGAACGACTTGCGGAAGATGCCCGGACTGATGTTGCGGGCGATGAGGGCCGCCTCGATGGGTATCGTACCACTGCCGCACATGGGGTCTATCAGGTCGCACTCGCCGCGCCAGCCCGTCATGAGTATCATTCCGGCCGCCAACACCTCGTTGAGCGGGGCTTCCACGCTCTCCTGGCGGTATCCCCTGCGGTGCAGGCTCTCGCCGCTCGAGTCGAGACTCAGCGTACAGTCGTCCTCGGCGATGTGGATGTTGAGGCGGATGTCGGGATTGCTCACCGAGATGTTGGGCCTTTCGCCGCTCTTTTCGCGAAACTGGTCTACGATGGCGTCCTTCACCTTGTAGGTGACAAACCGTGAATTGCGGAATTCTTCCGAGTAGACCACGGAGTCGACCGAGAACGTATGGCGGTTGTCGAGATACTGGCTCCAGTCGGTCTTGCGCACCTCATTGTAGACGTCATCGGCCGATTTGGCCTTGAAATGACGGATGGGCTTGAGGATTCTGATGGCGGTATGCAGGGAGAAATTGGCCCTGTACATCATTTCCTTGTCGCCGGTAAACGACACCATGCGCCTTCCGGTCTGTATGTTGTTGGCCCCCAAGGCGGTCAGTTCCTCAGCGAGCACCTGTTCCAAACCCATGAAGGTTTTGGCTATCATCTCAAATTCCTGTTCCATTGTCAAATTCAAGTTCTAAATTGTCCGTTTTTTCTTTCTTGTATTTCTTGGTCTTGGGCCGCATGTCGCGCGTGACCCACACGTTGGCGCCCACCACGCAACCTTCTCCGATGGTCACTCTGCCCAGGATGGTCGCATTGGCATAAATAATCACGTTGTCCTCGATGATGGGGTGGCGGGGGATACCCTTGATGGGATTGCCTTCCTCGTCGAGCGGAAAACTCTTGGCGCCGAGCGTCACACCCTGATACAGTTTGACGTGATTGCCGATGATGCACGTGGCGCCGATGACCACGCCCGTACCGTGGTCGATGGTGAAATGCGTTCCGATGGTGGCTGCCGGATGAATGTCTATGCCGGTCTCGGAATGGGCCATCTCGGTCATCATGCGCGGAATCAGCGGCACGTCGAGCTGCAACAACTCGTGCGCGATGCGGTAATTGGTCAGGGCCTTGATGACCGGATAACAGGAGATAATCTCCTCATAACTGTCGGCGGCAGGGTCGCCGTTGTAGGCGGCCACGACGTCGGTCGACAGCGTCCGGCGGATGTCGGGCAGACGGGCAATCAGTTGGACGGCGATTTCCTCGGCCTGTTGCATGAGCCGGCTGAAATCCTGCATGGTTTCCTCCTCCTCACTGCACTTGCAGAAGCAAAGGCCGGCGAGAATCTGTTCGGAAAGCAAGCGCTGCAGGCGCTCCACATTCACACCGATGTGGTAGCGGATGGTCTTGACATTAACTGATGATTTACCATAATATCCGGGGAAAAGAATTGCCCTTGACAACTCGATAATCTCCTCAAGGGCCTTTCCTGATGGCAGCGGATGCCCGTCGCGGTGCTGGTGACAAAGGCCTTTCAGCGCTTCCGCGTCAGAAAGCTTCTCCACCGTCTCCGTCAGGATGTGCGTCAACTTCACGTCACTCATTTCAATGTATCACTCTTAGAGACTGCAAAATTACTTCAAAAATAATAATTCGCCAAATTATTCAGGGAAAAGTGGCGGGAGCGGAGGCTTTTTCCTTTGATTATTTACGCTCCATTTCTCCTAAGAAATGGAGCGGCTATACGATAGAATATACAAAGTATGTTCTATCGGTGTACAGACCGGGTGATCAACGTGTTGTCTTACTTTTGTCTGGTTGTGCTCTGCTGCGGAAGTGCGGAAACGGACAGTCTCATCAGACGCTATATGTGATTTTTTTCCGCTGTTTTCTTGCAAATCCGATTCTTTTGCCGTAATTTTGTCTGCGGAAAGATTAGGGGTGACAGC